>Ga0272444_10000018_pt1 | contig 277548 bp, 281 predicted proteins | sample SSMForm13_FD_201033 | JGI IMG/M metagenome (GOLD analysis project Ga0272444, IMG submission 201033) | Marine sediment archaeal communities from Little Sippewissett salt marsh, Falmouth, MA, United States - SSM-Form-13 | ecosystem: Environmental > Aquatic > Marine > Wetlands > Sediment ... | reverse complement strand
TGGACAGACAGCATCCCGATTGGCTATGGCAGTGGCCTTTCCGGAGCATTCCCCGCTCTTTGCAGGCAGGTATTCATGAGCAGCGTCAACGACATCCGCAAGACATTCCTCGATTATTTCTCCGAGAACGAGCACGAGGTCGTCGCATCGAGCGCGCTTGTCCCGCACAACGATCCGACGCTGATGTTCACCAATGCGGGCATGGTGCAGTTCAAGAACGTCTTCACCGGGCTTGAGAAGCGTCCCTACTCGCGTGCCGTGACGGCGCAGAAATGCGTGCGCGCCGGCGGCAAGCACAACGACCTCGACAATGTCGGCTACACCGCGCGCCATCACACCTTCTTCGAGATGCTCGGCAATTTCTCGTTCGGCGACTATTTCAAGGAGCGCGCCATCGAACTCGCCTGGAACCTGATCACGAAGGAATACGGCATCGACGCCGGCAAGCTTCTCGTGACGGTCTATCACACCGATGACGACGCTTTTTCCTTGTGGAAGAAGATCGCCGGCCTGCCGGACGAGCGGATCATCCGCATTCCGACCCATGACAACTTCTGGGCGATGGGCGACACCGGTCCGTGCGGTCCGTGTTCGGAGATCTTCTACGATCACGGCGAAGGAATTCCCGGCGGCCCGCCCGGCAGCCCGGACGAGGACGGCGACCGTTTCATCGAGATCTGGAACCTCGTTTTCATGCAGTACGAGCAGCTTTCGCCGGATGAGCGTGTCGACCTGCCGCGTCCGTCTATCGACACCGGCATGGGTCTGGAGCGTATCGCAGCCGTGCTGCAGGGAGAGCATGACAATTACGACATCGACCTGTTCCGCAACCTGATCGCCACGTCTGAAGACCTGACGAAGACAAAGGCGGAGGGGGAGCATCAGGCGAGCCATCGCGTCATCGCCGATCACCTGCGCGCGTCGAGCTTCCTGATCGCCGACGGCGTGCTGCCGTCGAACGAGGGGCGCGGCTACGTGCTTCGCCGCATCATGCGGCGCGCCATGCGCCATGCCGAATTGCTCGGCGTCAGGGATCCGCTGATGCACCGCATGGTGCCGGCACTGGTCCAGGAGATGGGCCAGGCCTATCCGGAACTGGTGCGCGCCCAGCCGCTTGTAGAGGAAACGCTGCTTCTGGAGGAAACCCGTTTCCGCCGGACGCTCGAGCGCGGTCTGTCGTTGCTCAACGAGGCGAGCGCCGGTCTCGGTGAAGGCGACGCGTTCGACGGCGAGACTGCCTTCAAGCTCTACGACACCTATGGTTTCCCCGTGGACCTGACGCAGGACGCCCTGCGTCAGCGCGGCGTCGCGGTCGACATGGATGCGTTCAGCGCCGCCATGGAGCGTCAGCGCGCCGAGGCCCGCGCGAACTGGCACGGTTCCGGCGATCAGGCCACCGAGGGCGTCTGGTTCGCGTTGCGCGAGAAATTCGGCGCAACCGAGTTCCTCGGCTACGAGGCGGAAAAGGCGGAGGGCGTCGTGTTCGCGCTGGTGCGCGATGGCGCGGAAGTCCAGGAAGCCAATGCGGGCGACGACGTCGCCATCATCGTCAATCAGACGCCGTTCTATGGCGAATCCGGCGGCCAGCAGGGTGACCGCGGCACGATCAGGGGCGACGGCGTCGCCATTGCCGTGACCGATACGCAGAAAAAGGCCGACGGCGTGTTCGTCCACTACGGCAAGGTGACCGAAGGCGTTCTGAAGCCCGGCGCCGAGGTCGAGCTCGAAATTGACCACGAACGCCGCACCAGGCTCCGTTCCAACCACTCGGCGACGCACCTGATCCATGAGGCGCTGCGTGAGGTGCTCGGCACCCATGTCGCGCAGAAGGGCTCGCTGGTCGCCGCCGACCGCCTGCGTTTCGACTTCTCGCATCCCAAGCCGATGAGCCAGCAGGAAATCGAGGTGGTCGAGGAGATCGCCAACGAGGTCATCCTGCAGAACGCGCCGGTGCGCACGCGCCTGATGGCGCTGGAAGATGCGCGCGAAACCGGCGCCATGGCGCTGTTTGGCGAGAAATATGCCGACGAAGTGCGCGTCGTGTCCATGGGCACGGCGGAGCGTGGCGAGAAGAAGGGCAAGACCTACTCGGTCGAGCTGTGCGGCGGCACCCATGTCCGCAACACAGGCGAGATCGGACTTGCCCATGTCGTAGCCGAATCGGCGGTCGCCTCCGGCGTGCGCCGCATCGAGGCGCTGACCGGCGAGGCCGCGCGCGAATACCTGGCGCAGCAGGACGAGCGCGTTCGCGCCATCGCCGGTGCGTTGAAGACCACTCCGGATGACATCCTGCCGCGGCTCGAGACATTGCTGGAAGAACGCCGCAAGCTTGAGCGCGAGCTGACCGAAGCCAAGAAGGCGCTGGCGCTCGCCGGGCCTTCGGGCGGTGCCGGCGAAGGCCCCGAGGAAGTCGCGGGCACGAAGTTCATCGGTCGCGTCGTTGACGGCGTGTCGCCACGCGATCTCAAGCCGATGGCCGACGAGGCGAAACAGTCTGTCGGCAGCGGCGTCGTCGTCTTTGCGTCCTCGTCGGAGGACGGCAAGGGCAGTGTCGTCGTCGGCGTGACGGAAGATCTGACCGGCAGGTTCAGCGCCGTGGACCTGGTCCGCGCCGCGTCCGCGGCGCTTGGCGGCAAGGGCGGCGGCGGCCGTCCCGACATGGCGCAGGCCGGCGGCCCGGACGGCGCGAAAGCGGCCGCCGCCATCGAGGCTGTGCGCGCCGCGATGGCCGGCTAGAACGCTAGGTTCCGGTCTTCCTGATCCGCCTCAGGCGGATCAGCAACTGCCAGCCCAGGATTGCCGTGATCACGCCTGCGCCGATCATCCATGCGGCGTTGGCGATGATGTCGGCGATTTGGGCGATCGAATGGGCGAACAGGCTGCCGAGCGCGAGATAGCTGCCGATCCACACCACTTCGCCGGCGATGTCGGCCAGCGTGAAGCGATGCAGCGGATGCAGCGACAGCCCGCTGGTCAGGTTGATATAGGGGCCGAGCGGACTGAACAGCCAGCGGGACAGGAATATCGAGCCGTCGCCCCATTTGCGCGTCAGCGCTTCGGCCTTGGCGAGGCTGGCCTGCATGGACGGCCAGCGGCTGGCCCGGTCGCGAATGGCGACGGAGGCGAGCCTTCCTGTCGCGTAACCGGCATGATCGCCGATAACCGCTCCGGCAAGCCCCCAGGCAAACAGGCTCCAGAAGGACAGATCGCCATCTGCCTGCAACGCGCCCGCCGTCAGCAGCAGGATGGAGGTCGGAAACGGAATGCCGAACTGCCCGGCCGCGACGATCGCGAACAGGGCCGGCGCGCCGTAAAGCGAGAAGACCGAAAGGATGGTTTCGGTCATTGTTCGTCCGCCGCCTCATTGGCCTTGGCGGCCTTCAGCGCCTCGTTGACGTCGCGGATGAGGCGGTCGACCGGTACGCCGCGGTCTTTCGCGATGCGCGCGATCGGCCGCCGGTCGCGTTCATGCGGATCGAGGCCGAGCGCCTCGCGTATTTCTTCGATATCGACGCGATAGGACTTCGCCACATATCCGGCCGGCATCCAGCCGGCGACGGGCTCGTTCTGATGGGTCGACCAGTAGATCAGGAAGGCGGTGGTGCGGATGCCGAACACCACCGTGAGCGAGAGGGCGACCGCGAACGCGATCACCAGGAGCCTGTTGGTGCGCCAGAGGGTGCGGAGCGTCTCGTTCACGCTGTCCCTCCAGCGACTAAGGCAACAGGTTTCAGGCAGCCATGGCCTTCTGCAGGTTCTCGTCGATCTTGTCGAGGAACCCGGTCGTCGACAGCCACGGCTGGTCGGGACCGATCAAAAGGGCGAGGTCCTTGGTCATGAAGCCGGATTCCACCGTGTCGACGCAGACCTTTTCCAGCGTCAAGGCGAACCGGGCCAGTTCCTTGTTGTCGTCCAGCTTGGCGCGGTGCGCCAGTCCGCGCGTCCACGCGAAGATGGAGGCGATCGAGTTGGTCGAGGTCTCCTGGCCGGCCTGGTGCTGGCGGTAATGGCGGGTCACCGTGCCGTGCGCGGCTTCCGCTTCGACGGTCTTGCCGTCCGGCGTCATCAGCACCGAGGTCATCAGGCCGAGCGAGCCGAAGCCCTGCGCCACCGTGTCGGACTGCACGTCGCCGTCGTAGTTCTTGCAGGCCCAGACATAGCCGCCGGACCATTTCAGGCTGGCCGCGACCATGTCGTCGATTAGGCGGTGCTCGTACCAGATCTTGGCTTCCTCGAACTTCTCCTTGAACTCGGCTTCGTAGATTTCCTGGAAGATGTCCTTGAAGCGGCCGTCATAGACCTTGAGGATCGTGTTCTTGGTGGAGAGATACACCGGCACCTTGCGCTGCAGTCCGTAGTTCAGCGAGGCCCGCGCGAAATCGACGATCGAGGAGTCGAGGTTGTACATGCCCATCGCGATGCCGGCGGCCGGCGCGTCGAACACTTCGTGCTCGATCTCGGTGCCGTCCTCGCCGACGAATTTCATCGTCAGCTTGCCCTTGCCGGGGAATCTGAAATCGGTAGCGCGATACTGGTCGCCGAATGCGTGGCGGCCGACGATGATCGGCTGCGTCCAGCCGGGCACGAGGCGCGGCACGTTCTTGCAGATGATCGGCTCGCGAAAGATCACGCCGCCGAGAATGTTGCGGATCGTGCCGTTCGGCGAGCGGTACATGCGCTTCAGGCCGAATTCCTCCACGCGCGCCTCGTCCGGCGTGATCGTCGCGCATTTCACGCCGACGCCGTACTCCTTGATGGCATTCGCCGCATCGACGGTGATCTGGTCGTCGGTCTCGTCGCGCTTTTCGATTCCGAGGTCATAGTATTTCAGGTCGATATCGAGATAGGGGTGGATCAGCTTGTCCTTGATGAACTGCCAGATGATGCGGGTCATTTCATCGCCGTCCAGCTCTACGACCGGATTGTCGACCTTGATCTTTGCCATGGGAATCCTCGATTAAATGGGCGCCGCGGTCGCGGCTCTGGTAAGTGGCGTGGCTATAGCAAAGCCGTTTGCCCGGTGCAAACGATGCCATGGTCGAAAATAGCTTTCTTCGGCGGGCCGGACGCGCAGTGTTTCCGCCCCTTCCATGTTTTCATATGCGCCGGTTTGTGGCAGGTGCAGGCACCCGTATCATACGAATGAAAGTCATGGCAGGAACAGACAAGCACCGCGAGATGATCGCGGAAGGCCCGGCGATCGTGCTGGTCGAACCGCAGCTCGGCGAGAATATCGGCATGGTCGCGCGCGCGATGGCCAATTTCGGCCTGGCCGAACTGCGCCTCGTGTCGCCGCGCGACGGCTGGCCGAATCCGAAGGCGGAGGCCGCCGCCAGCGGCGCCATTCACGTGCTGGAGCGCGCCCGCCTGTTCGACAGCGTGGCGGATGCGCTTGCCGATTGCGCCTACGCCGTCGCCACGACGGCCCGCCAGCGTGAAGGCTTCAAGACGGTGCTCGGCCCGGTGGACGCGGCGCGGAAGCTGCGTGTGACGCACCGCCAATCGCAACCCTGCGCGATTGTTTTCGGGCGCGAACGTTTCGGCCTTTACAACGAGGAAATCGGACTGGCCGACGACATGGTCACGTTCCCCGTCAATCCGGCTTTCGCATCGCTCAATCTCGCCCAGGCCGTCCTGCTGATGAGCTATGAATGGATGAAGTCCGGCCTCGAAGCCGGAACGCAGACACCCTTCGAGGGCCCGGAATTCGTGCCCGCGTCGAAGGAAGAGCTCTACGGCATGTTCGGCCAGTTGGAACAGGCGCTCGACGCGCGCGGCTATTTCCGCCCGCCCGAACGCAAACCGGTGCAGGTTGAAAGCATTCGCGCCGTACTGACCCGGCCGGGCTTTTCGGCCGAGGAGATCCGTGTGCTGCGCGGCATCATCTCCAGCCTCGACCGCTTCTCGCCGGCCAATCCGCGCGGGACCGGCTCGCCCGGTGACGATCCGCGCCGTGCCTCCGCTGGAGGCAAGCGGACGAAGAAACAGGCAAGGGCAGGGCGGTCCGATGGCTGATCCGCGGCCGCGCACGGCGCTGTTTTTCGACAGCGGCATCGGCGGTTTGTCCGTGCTGCGCGAGGCGCGGGTGCTGATGCCGGACTGGCGCTTCATCTATGTGGCCGACGATGCGGCCTTTCCTTATGGCGCTTGGGGAGAGGAAGCACTGCGCGAGCATATTTTGCGCCTGTTCGCCGGCTTGCTGGAACAATACCGTCCGGCGCTCAGCGTGATCGCCTGCAACACCGCGTCGACGCTTGCCATCGACCATCTGCGCGAGGCTTTTCCGGGCGAGACATTTGTCGGCACCGTGCCCGCGATCAAGCCGGCCGCCGAGCGCACGTGCTCCGGCCTTGTCTCGGTGCTGGCGACGCCCGGCACGGTAAAGCGCCAATATACCCGCGAACTGATCCGCCAATACGCGCAGAAGTGCCATGTCCGCCTTGTCGGCAGCGACAATCTCGCCGCCATGGCCGAGACTTACATGCGCGGCGAGATGGTCGACGAGGCGGCGGTACGCAATGAGATTGCGCCCTGCTTCATGGAAGAAGACGGCCGGCGCACCGACATCGTCGTGCTCGCCTGCACGCATTATCCGTTTCTGGTTAACCGGTTTCGCAAGACCGCGCCGTGGCCGGTCGACTGGATCGATACGTCGGAAGCGATCGCGCGCCGCGCCAAGGCATTGGCCGACAAGATGCAAAACCTGCCGGAAAAATCCGGCGAACCGGACCTGGCTGTCTTCACCTCCGGCGAGCCCGGGCCGGAACTTCGCCGGTTGATGCAGGGCTTCGGTCTGACGCCGGTCGTTCCCGACGCCTCAGCCGGTCCCGCCGACCCATGAGAAGGCGCGGCGCAGTTCGGCCTCGCCATTTTCCTCGAACCACTTGCCATGCGCGATGACCACCTTTTCCGGCTTGCAGGACAGCATCCATTCGACGGCAGGCAGCAGATCCTTGCGCTTGCCGAGATAGGTCATCCTGAGATCGATCGGCGCCTTGCCGGTCGGCGCGGCGATGCCGGCGATTCGGGCGGCGACGCGTGACAGCGGCGATGAAAGCCGGTTCGCCTCGAAATTCTCGATCATGTCCGCGAGGATCAGCACATGCGAGGGTTTGTGGAAGAAGATCACTTCCCGCAATGCGTTGCTGCCTTGGGCAATGCGCTGGTCGATGATTTCGGCCCACTCCGGCGGCGGGGCATTGTCGAGATCGTCCGAAAAAGCGGAGTCGGAACGTTCGCGAACGCCGGGTGATGCCCATGTCCGTGCGTCCGGGTAGCGCTCGGCCCATGCGCGAATGGAAATATGATGGATCGCATTCGGCGACACCAGATGCGCGACGGGGCCGAGCGCGTCGATTTCGGCCAGGAGCTTTTCGTCCGGCGCGATCGGCGAATGGACCCACAGCGCGTCGCCGGGAAGTTTGACGACGGTCATTCGGGTCGGAAACGGAAAGCGCCAGCCGAGATAGCCCCACTGCACGACCGGCCCGTCGGCGATCCAGATCTCCGGTCCGATCGATTTCAGCGTGTTGAGCGGTTCATAGGGACGGTAGGAAGCGGTCATGCTGCCGACCATAAGAGCCTGAAACGGCCGCCTCAAGTTACGGAAATGAAGGCCGCCGTCAGTGAGGACGGCGGCCCTGCCAATTTCGCATATACGCTTACTTGAACGTCCGCTTGAGCGAGGTGCGGAACTTCTTGTTGCTGCCGCGCTTGGCCTTGAGGCCCGCCGGCGCCGCCGGCCGTGCCGACGTATTGCTTTCCGAGTAGTAGGCGTCGCACTGGTCGAGGCCCCAATTGTAGTCATCGTCGGAGCAATTGTCCGCTCCGTTGCCGTAGCACTGGTGATGAACCGAGGCGTAGCACGAGATATGGCTGTTGTGTTCCGTCATGTCGGCGGAGGCCGTGGTCACGATGGCGGAAGCCGCCGCGATGCCGGCGAATGCGGAAAGGAGCGGCCGAAGTTTTGGGGTGCGGGTCATCTGTTTTCCTTTTGTCGATTCTGACTTACGTTGTTGCCCTTCGGCGCCATTGGATAATGATGGAGATGACCGGGCCCTGTGCCTGACGTCACAGACGATTGACTTCGCCTGCCGATTTGCCTAGATACCCCGCTGTGCAGGGTCTTTCGGCCCTGCATTTTATTTGACGTATCCCGTGGACAGCGCCGCAAAGCGTGCGCGGCAAGTCCTGTCAGTCGGCGAAAAAGGCCGGCAGAGGAGGGTGCGTTTCCTTTGTCCGAAACGTGAGGTTTCGGGCGTAACTATTTGAAAGGAAATGCGATGAGCAAGCGCGAATCGTCCAAATACAAGATTGACCGCCGCATGGGCGAAAACATCTGGGGCCGTCCGAAGTCCCCGGTGAACCGCCGCGAATATGGCCCAGGCCAGCACGGTCAGCGCCGCAAGGGCAAGCTGTCCGACTTCGGTGTGCAGCTGCGCGCCAAGCAGAAGCTTAAGGGCTACTACGGCGATATCTCCGAGAAGCAGTTCCGCAAGACCTACGAGGAAGCCGCGCGCCGCAAGGGCGATACGCCGGAGCTTCTGATCGGTCTGCTGGAAAGCCGTCTCGACGCCGTCGTCTACCGCTCCAAATTCGTGCCGACGATCTTCGCCGCCCGCCAGTTCGTCAACCATGGCCACGTCATGGTCAACGGCAAGCGCGTTAACATCCCGTCCTATCGCTGCCGCGTCGGCGACGTGATCGAGGTGCGCGAAAAGTCCAAGCAGATGGCTCTGGTCCTCGAAGCGACCCAGCTCGCCGAGCGTGATGTGCCGGACTACATCGACGCCGATCACAACAAGATGGTCGCGACCTTCGCGCGTGTTCCGGCTCTCGGCGACGTGCCGTACCCGGTCCAGATGGAACCGAACCTCGTAGTCGAGTTCTACTCGCGCTAAGCGACGTTCCCATCACGAAACAGCAAAGCCGCCCTGCACGCCGGGGCGGCTTTTTGTTTGGCTTCCGATCGGCTAGGACAGAACGATGAATATCTCGACGCCAGTGGAAACCGCCGATGCCTGCCATCCGCTGTTTGCGGAGGTGCCGGGCTCGGTCGAGTTCAACAAGTTGCGCAAGCGCCTGTTGCGCAACATGCGCCAGGCGATCGAGGATTTCGGCATGGTCCGCCCCGGCGAGCGCTGGCTCGTCGGCCTGTCCGGCGGCAAGGACTCCTTCGGCCTGCTGGCGCTGCTGCTCGACCTGAAATGGCGCGGACTGCTGCCGGTCGACCTGCTTGCCTGCAATCTCGACCAGGGCCAGCCGAATTTCCCCAAGCACATCCTGCCGGACTGGCTGTCGAAGCACGGCATCGAGCACCGCATCGAATACCAGGACACCTATTCGGTAGTGACCGACAAGATTCCCGAGAACAGCACCTATTGTTCGCTGTGTTCGCGTCTGCGTCGCGGGCATCTCTACCGCATCGCCCGCGAGGAGGGCTGTTCGGCGCTGGTACTCGGCCACCACCGCGAGGACATCCTCGAGACTTTCTTCATGAATCTGTTTCATGGCGGCCGGCTCGCTTCGATGCCGCCGAAGCTGGTCAATGACGAGGGCGACGTCGAGGTGCTGCGGCCGCTGTCCTATTGCGCCGAGGCCGATCTGGAGAAGTTAGCCGCAGCGATGGAATTCCCGATCATTCCCTGCGACCTCTGCGGCTCCCAGGACGGCCTGCAGCGCAACGCCATGAAGGCGATGCTCAGCGATATCGAGAAACGCATGCCGGGCCGCAAGGACACGATGATCCGCGCGCTTGCCAATGTCCGCCCCAGCCATCTGCTCGACCGCAAGCTATTCGACTTCGCGGCACTTCAGGCAGTCGCTACCGCCCCCGAGGATTAGCCGGTCTCCGGTCAGTGATGACCGTCGTCGCCGGGGTGACTGAACAGCTTTCCCTTCTCCGCGATCAGGACGAGCACCAGCGTGATCAGCGAGGTCAGCGCGCTTCCGGCAATCAGTGGCAACGCCGTGCCGTCGAATGTCTGGCCGATCGCCGCGCCGCAAAGCCCGCCGCCGACGGTCTGCGTGAAACCCAGAACCGACGACGCTGTGCCGGCGACCTTGCCGAGCGGCTCCATGGCGATCGAGTTGAAGTTTGCGCCAATCAATCCGAATAGCGGCATGATCAGGATCATGGCGACCATGAACTGCCAAAGCGGTACGTCGTGGGTATAGAACCAGGCCGATGCGGCGGCGGAGATGGCCAGATGGGCAATCAGCGCACCATGCGACAGGCGGCGCATGCCGAGCCGCTCCACGATACGTGCGTTCAGCAGGGACGCGGCCGCCATGAACGATGCGCCCATGGCCATCGCCAGCGGGAAATAGGAGTCGAGACCGTAAACGTCGCCGAGGATCGGTTGCGCCAGGTTGAGGAAGGCAAACAGGGAGCCGAAGAAGAACGCGGTTGCCAGCGTGTAGAACAGCGAGATCCGGTTCGAAACGACGAGTTGGAAGCCCTTGAGAACCGGGCGCAGAGCCAACGGCCGCCGGTTCGCCGAATTGAGTGTTTCCGGCAGCCGGATCGCTGTCCACACCGTCATCACAACAGCCAGCAAAGCCATGAACCAGAAGATGTGCTGCCAGGGGCCGATCATGATGATTCCCTGGCCGACAAAGGGCGCGACGATCGGCACGACCATGAACACCATCATCACCAGCGACATCGTCGCCGCCATTGCCCGCCCGGCATGCGTGTCGCGCACGACTGCGAGTGCGATCACCCGCGTCGCCGCCGCGCCGAGGCCCTGGATGAATCGGAACACGAGGACCATCTCGAAACTGGGCGCGAAGGAACCGGCGATCGCGCAAACGATATAGACGGCGAGGCCGAAGAACAGCGGCTTGCGCCGGCCGAACCGGTCCGAGATCGGCCCGAAGAACAGCTGCGCCGCGCCGAAACCCATCACGTAGGACAGGAGCAGGTACTGGACCGTGTTGCCGTCGATCGAATAGGCGGCCGAGATGTTCGGGAAGGCAGGCAGCAGGATGTCGATCGCCAGTGCGTTCAGCGCCATCAGCCCGGCGACAATGGCGATGAATTCGACGCGCGGGATGACGGTCTGCGCAAGCTCCTCGGTGGCGGGGGCTTCGGCGTGCTTCTGCATGATCGGGGTTCCGGTTACTCGGCGGCTGCCGCCTGGTCGGTATACCCCGCCAGTTCGCCTTTTATGACGTAACGCAGGATGTCGACCACTTGCGCCGGCGTCTTCGTCACCGCAAGCGCCGCAGCGTCCACTTCCTTCAGCGCGTGGGCGTGCTCATCCTGATGCATCACGATCAGCGCCTTGCCGAGCGCGGCGGCAAAACCTGCGTCGAAAGCGGCGTTCCACTGCTTATATTTTTCGCCGAAACGCACGACGACCACGTCGGCCTTTTCGATCAGCGTGCGCGTACGGATCGCGTTCATCTGCGCGCCCTTGTGGTCGTGCCAGAACTTGTTCGGCTCGCCGCCGAGAATTGCGACACCGCAATCGTCGGATGCCTCGTGATGCGTCACCGGGCCGGACAGCGTGACCGGCAGACCGGCGGCGGCGATGCCGTCTTCGATCTGGTCGCGCCAGTCGGTGTGAATTTCGCCGGAGAGATAGACGGTCCAGTTCGCGTTGCGAGTCATGTCGGAAGTCCTTTCATGCACCTCATAGGCGCAGGCGCGACGCTAGTCCATCGCCGGACGCGAATTTCATTTTGCAAGGCCGGTGAACACTTCGGCACCCTGTTCAGGCCTGCGGGCTCCAGTCGATCCAGCGGCCATGAAAGTCGCCGCGGCCGAGCGGGACAGTCTGGCCATCGGGCTCCGAGCCGTCCCACGTCGTGAGCACGAGGCCCGCGCTTCCCTTCGTCTCGTCGGCCTCGAAACGCAACCACGCGATGGGTGCGTCCGCGGCCGCTTTACGGCCCGCGCCCTCGATCAGCGCCTGGGCGTGCGCCTGTTCTTCGGCCGGAATGTACTGCCACATGATGGTGTGGAACACGACATGCAGGTGGCCGGGTCGGGCGGCCTCCAGCCGCTCCGCCAGCCAGTTGCCGGCAGTGGCGAAGGCAACGGAAGGCGGATTCTCGGCAGCAATGGCAAGCGCCCCAGCGAGCCGCCCGAGCCGCGCCGGTTGATCTGGCCAGACATAGGACTTCAACCGCAAGCGGTGTTCCTCGGTGTCGATGGGGATCGGCGCGATGTCACAGCCTGCGCTGTCGGCAATCGCGACGCCGGGCTGGGTTGGCGGCAGCTCATCGCCGTGCCACTCGCAGGCGATCGTCACCGGAGAGTTGAGATCGCCCCAGCCCCATTTGCCGTATTCATAGCGATAGTGGTGCCAGTTCTGGTTCAGCCCGGCGCTCGATCCGAGTTCCGACAGAATAAAAGGCAGGCCGAACCGTTCCTGCAGTCGTAGGAAGGCGGGCAGCAGGATCGCCGAGCGGCCGGTCTCGTTGGTCTGCGGCGGGCTGTCGAGGAACCGGTCGATGAAGTCGCCATGGTGGACGACGGCGCCGTTGACGGCCTCGGCGATCCCATCCGGCGTTGCATCGTTCGGCGGATAGACTGCGGCCAACGCGTCATCGCGGCCGCTGAGAACGAGGAAATGCAGGGCACCGGTCAGGCGCAGGGGCAGCGCGTCGCCGCCATGATCCAGCACGCCGTTCCAGTCCGCCAGGCGGTCATGCACCGTTCCGGCGGGCAAACCGTCATTGGCGACCAGCCCGCACAGGACCGCATTGAATGGAGAACCAAGCGTTCTGCACGCATCTTCCTGCCGCCGGAATGCGTCGGCGACAGGTTGCGGAAGTGGGATCGCGCTCACGGCGACGGGCGTTTTTGTGCGATCAGGCCGCGCCCTTTGAGGTAACGCCCTTTTCCTGAAGATGATCCTGCAACTCGCCGGCCTGGAACATCTCGCGGATAATGTCGCAACCGCCGACGAACTCGCCCTTCACATAGAGTTGCGGGATGGTCGGCCAGTTGGAATAGTCCTTGATGCCCTGGCGCAGGTCGTCGTCGGCAAGCACGTTGACGCCTTTGTAGTCGACGCCGAGATAGTCGAGGATCTGTACGACCTGGCCCGAGAAACCGCATTGCGGGAAGCCCGGGGTGCCCTTCATGAACAGGACGACGTCGTTCGACTTCACTTCCTGATCGATGAAATCATTGATTCCGCTCATTCTTTCATCCTTTCATTGCCGGTGGGGGTTATCCGGCTGTTCGTTCCGGCCGGCGCTTACTCCGGCGCGCTGGTCTGCAGTGCAAGGGCATGCAAGACGCCACCCATGTTTCCCTGCAGCGCCTGATAGACCATCTGGTGTTGTTGCACGCGTGATTTGCCGCGGAAGCTCTCCGAGACAACTTCCGCCGCATAGTGATCGCCGTCGCCTGCCAGATCCCGGATCGTCACCGTGGCGTCGGGAATCGCCTCCTTTATCATCTTTTCGATTTCCGAGGCGTTCATCGGCATAGGGCGTTCTCCTACTCTGCGGCTTCCGCGTGGCGGGTGGCATCCATGAAATCCGGGAACCAGGACTCGTGGATACCGGCCAGTTCTGTGACAGATATGGCGACCTGCACAGGCGCCGTCAATGAGAGGTCGTCTCCGCCCACCGTGCCGAGTTCGCGGAACGGTACGCCGGCGCCTTCGGCGTTGAGCGCGAAGAAACGGGCGCTTTCGGCATTCACGGTGACGAGATAGCGACCCTGGTCCTCACCGAACAGCAGCGCGTGCGTCGGCGCGGTGTCGCCGGCATCGACCGTCGCGCCCTTGCCGGCCGAGATGCACATCTCGGCGAGCGCCACCAGCATGCCGCCGTCGGAGAGGTCGTGGCAGGCTGTCACCTGACCGTTGCGGATCGCCGAACGGACGAAATCGCCATTGCGCTTCTCGCAAAAGAGATCGACCGGCGGCGGTGGGCCATCCGTGCGTTCGTTGACGATTGCGTTGAAGACCGACTGACCCAGATGCGTGCCGTCGCCGCCGAGCAGGAAGATCTTGTCGCCGTCCTGCATCGAGGAGATGCGCGCCATGACCGAATAGTCCGGCAGAAGGCCGACGCCCGCGATGGTCGGCGTCGGCAGGATCGCTTCTCCATTGGTCTCGTTGTAGAGCGACACATTGCCGGAGACGATCGGGAACCCGAGCGCGGTGCAGGCTTCGCCGATGCCTTCGATGGCGCGGACCAGCTGACCCATGATTTCCGGGCGTTCCGGATTGCCGAAATTGAGATTGTCGGTCGCCGCCAGCGGCTCGGCGCCGGTTGCGGTGATGTTGCGCCAGCATTCGGCCACGGCCTGCTTGCCGCCCTCGAACGGGTCGGCCTCGCAGTAGCGCGGCGTCACGTCGGAGGAAAAGGCAAGCGCCTTGGTTTCGTGGCCCTCGACACGCACGACTCCGGCGTCGCCGCCCGGCAATTGCAGCGAATTGCCCTGGATCAACGTATCGTATTGTTCCCACACCCAGCGGCGCGAGGCCATGTTGGGCGAACCGAGGATCTGCCTGAGCGCAACGCCATGGTCTTCCGGCTCGGCGAATTGCGACGCGTCCATCTCCTGATACTGCGCGGGCGTCATCCATGGCCGGTCGTATTCCGGTGCTTCGTCGCCCAGCTCCTTGATCGGCAGGTTGGCGACTTCCTCGTCTTCATGCTTGATGCGGAAGCGCAGGTCGTCGGTCGTCTCGCCGACAATGGCGAAGTCGAGGCCCCATTTGTGGAAGATCGCCTCGGCTTCCCTTTCCTTTTCCGGGCGCAGCACCATCAGCATGCGCTCCTGGCTTTCCGACAGCATCATCTCGTAGGCCGTCATGCGCTCCTCGCGCACCGGCACCCTGTCGAGATCGAGCAGAACCCCGAGATTGCCCTTGGCGCCCATTTCCACGGCTGAACAGGTCAGGCCGGCGGCGCCCATGTCCTGGATGGCGATCACCGCGCCGGACGCCATCAGTTCGAGGCAGGCTTCCAGCAGGCATTTCTCGGTGAACGGATCGCCGACCTGAACCGTCGGACGTTTTTCGTCGATGTCGTCGCCGAATTCGGCCGAGGCCATCGTCGCGCCGCCGACGCCGTCACGTCCGGTCTTCGCGCCCAGATAAACGACCGGCAGGCCGACGCCCTTGGCTTCGGACAGGAAGATCGCATCGGTCTTGGCGATGCCCGCCGCGAAGGCGTTGACCAGGATGTTGCCATTGTAGCGCGCATCGAACTCGACTTCGCCGCCGACCGTCGGCACGCCGAAGGAATTGCCGTAACCGCCGACACCGGCGACCACGCCGGAAACGAGGTGGCGGGTTTTCGGATGGTCCGGCGCACCGAACCGCAGCGCGTTCATCGCCGCGACCGGCCGCGCGCCCATCGTGAAGACGTCGCGCAGGATGCCGCCGACGCCTGTCGCCGCGCCCTGGTAGGGTTCGATATAGGACGGGTGGTTGTGGCTCTCCATCTTGAACACGACGCAGTCGCCGTCGCCGATATCGACCACGCCGGCGTTCTCGCCCGGTCCCTGGATAACCTGCGGTCCGGTCGTCGGCAGCGTTTTCAGCCATTTCTTGGAGGATTTGTACGAGCAATGCTCGTTCCACATCGCCGACCAGATGCCGAGCTCGGTGAAGGTCGGCTCGCGTCCGGTCAGTTCGAGGATGCGTTCATATTCCTCCGGCGTGATGCCGTGGGCTTCCACCAGTTCCGGAGTGATGGGGATGGAATTGCGAATGGTCATGATGACTGCGGGTCTCGGGCGTTTTGGCGTGATGTCCTGCTATCATCCCGCCCGCACACAGCACAAGCGGGGCTTGCGCTTTGCGGCGGGTTTGGTGGGGATTGCGCCGCCTCGAACCGCTATTCGATGGAATCGAAGTTCAGCGACGGCGAAGAGAGAAGATCGGCCAATATGGCAAGTCCGTTTTCGAACTTCTTGTCGGTCAAGGGACCGGTCAGCGACACGCGCACATTGGGGCAGGGGTAGCCGAGCGATCCGAGCTTGTACTCGTCCGCGCCCTCGACGGTGACGCCGGCTTCCTGTGCCGCCTTGCAGAATGTCCCTGGCAGCCATGGCTCGGGCAGGGTGAGCCAGACGAACGGACAATCCGGATCGCTGCGCACTTCGGCGTCGGGATGTGCATCGGAGAGGATCTCGCTTGCCATTCCGGCCCGCATCGAGATCACCTTCCGCACGCGATTGCGGATTTTGGCGGCCTCGCCGGAAAGCACCAGGCGCGCCGCCGTTTCCTTGAGGAGGAAGGCGGCGCCTCCGGTCAACAGCCGATGCGCATTCGCGACGCGCGTCGCATAGCCGGGCGGACAGGAAACCCAGCCCGAGCGCAGACCCGCCGACACCGATTTGGAAAGACCGTCCAGGTTGAAGGTTCGTTCGGGCGCCAAAGATGCAAGCGGCGGCGGGGTGTGGTCCTTCAGACCGCCGTAGATGTTGTCTTCTATGATCCACACATTGTACTGCCGTGCGATCTCGACGATCCGCTGGCGGTTTGCCGCGGAGATCGTGCCGAGCGTCGGATTGTTCAGCGTCGCGACCAGCACTACCGCCTTCGGATGCTGCTGCGCGCAGACATGTTCGAAATTCTCCGGATCAATGCCGTCCGGCGTCGATTTGAGCCTTGCGATCCGCCGTCCGGTCATCGCGACCGCACGCGGCGTCGCCGGATAGCACAGCTCTTCAAACGCGATACGGTCGCCGATGGCCGATACCGCGGCAACCGCAGCCATGATTCCGGCATGCACGCCGAGGACGGGAACCACCAGCGATAGATCGGGAGACCAACCGCCGTGGCTCAGCCAGGCGCTTCCGGCCTGCTGCCAGAACGGCGGGACTGTCCTGATGTAGTCGATGCCGGCATAGCCGGTATCCGCGCTGGCGGCGCTGATCGTATCGGTGACGAGCGGGCCTTGCCCGACATCGGCCGCCGCCGTCGACGTCATCGGGATGGCGGCCTCGGGCACGGTCGGTTTTTCACTGCCCGGCATGACCGGTAGGTACTTGGTCGCCGAATGACGGATATCTCCGGCCTCGCGCTCCGATACATAGGTGCCGCGCCCGACCTCGCCGGATACCAGGCCACGCTCCCTGACGACCGAGTAGGCGCGGCTGACGGTGCCGACGGTCACGCCGAGGTCGAATGCGAGGTTGCGCTGCGGCGGCAGCTTCGAACCGGCGGGGAGGGTGCCGGTTTCGATCGCGTCTTCGATGCGGCCGGCCAGTCGCATATAAAGCGGGCCTTCGCCGTTTTTCAGATCGGGCAGCCAATTTGTCATGGTGACAATGTTTAGATTGAGTGACAATCTGAGTCAATGTACGGAGACAATGTATCAACTCAAACTTGAAAGGGTCAGTACGATGGTGACAATCGATACAATTGTGCCGCACAATGGCCCTGTACGCATCGGCTACAGGACATTTGCCGGCATTGGCGCAGTGCCTCTGCATGTTTGGCTGAAAGTGTTTGTGGCCATCATTCGCGCGCGCATTGTCAAGCAACGCAGCCGAAAACACCTGCTCGAGCTGACCGACGACCAGTTGCGCGATATCGGCGTCACGCGCGCCCAGGCGCGATACGAAGCCGACAAGCCTTTCTGGTGGTACCGCCGTTAGCGGTTAGCAACTATCCCGGCCCGCGGACCAGGCGAGCACATCGTCATTGATGCGGGCCGAGACCGCTGCCTCTGTCAGCGGACCATAGGTGGTGATCTTCACCGGCCCCCCCTCCGCCTGGATCACCATTTTCGGCAGCCCTGTCGCCTTGCCTCTCTCCACAATCAGCAGGCGCGGGCTGCCGACTCGCGTATCGAGCTCCGGAATGACCGCAAGGCCGCGAAAGGCGCGGTCGCCGGACCTTATCCAGCATTGCTGTGCCTTCTCGTTGACGCGGGCGAGAACCGTCGAGGCATTCGATGCATCGATTTCCACGATCAACGGACCGCCGATGCGTTCACCGGTACAGGCCGAAAGCGCCAGGATTGCAGGGAAAACACCGCCGGCAATACGAAGGTAGCGGGCGGAAGCGCTCAAGCCGCCGCCTTGCCGACCAGGTCGAGCGCGCTTTCGAAAATGCCGCGGCCATCGGCGCCGCCATGCGCGGCCTCGATGAGGTTTTCCGGATGCGGCATCATCCCCAGCACGTTGCCGGCTTCGTTGACGATTGCGGCGATATCCTCGATCGATCCGTTCGGATTGGTGCCTTCGGCGTAGCGGAAGACGACTTGGCCGTTGCCGTTCAGCCGCTTCAGCGTACCGGTGTCGGCGAAATAGTTGCCGTCGTGATGGGCCACCGGGCAGCGGATCACCTGGCCTTGTGTGTAGGCGTGCGTGAACGCCGTGTCGGCATTGACGACTTCGAGCTTCACTTCCTTGCAGACGAACTTCAGCGAGGCGTTGCGCATCAGCGCGCCGGGCAGCAGGCCCGCTTCAAGCAGGATCTGGAAACCGTTGCACACGCCCATCACCTGCACGCCGGCTTCCGCCTTGCGCCGGATCGCTTCCATCACCGGCATGCGCGCCCCGATCGCGCCGCAGCGCAGATAGTCGCCATAGGAAAAGCCGCCGGGAATGACGATCAGGTCGACATCCGGGATCTCGGTGTCGGTCTGCCAGACCGTCACCGGCGGTTTGCCGGAAATTTTGGTGAGCGCCGCGATCATGTCGCGGTCGCGATTGAGGCCGGGGAGAAGGACGACGGCGGATTTCATCGTGGTAATCGACGGTTCGGATAAAGAGTGCTGATTTCGCGCTTCATAGCCGAACCCGGACGCCATGGCGAGACCTATTGCCGCTCATGCACGGCTTAACACCAAAAAGGGCCGGTCACGCCGGCCCTTTGATCTGTTGTTTGCCCGGAAGCTATTCCGCCGGGGCGGGAACGGGCTGGGCCGGGTTGCGGCTTCCCGGCGTACCCGGGATATGTGCCCAGGCCGGACGTTCGAATAGGAATGTGCCGAAACCGATCCGCTTGACGATGAGATAAAGCACGACCGGTGCAATAACTGCCCCGACCAGCACGATGCAGCTGAGCAGGCTCGTATCCGTCAGGCCGAGCTTCATGCCGATGATGCGGAAGGCCGACATCGGCAGCGTGAAGGCAAGATAGACCACCAGCGAATGCTGGCCGAGCCAGCGCAGCCAGTCCATGAAGGCGAACTTCGTCAGAAGCGCGCTCATGACGCACAGCGCCACGGCGCCGACGGCAGCAAGCGTCAGGTGAAGCGGCGGGAAGGCGGCATAGCCCATTTCCATGTCGAGCGGATGCAGAACGCCATCCGGCCAGAAGACGAGGAAGGCTTCCGCTGCCGCCCAGACCGCGAGGCCGAGAACCGCCGCCATCGGACGTGCCGCGGCATATTCGACGATCTTGAAGATATACGGCGACGCCGCATAGCCGAGATAGAAGAAGACGAAATAGGCGCAGAACTGCGTGACGGCGTAGCTCGCCACATTGATGGGAGCCATCATCAGGACCGCGGAAACGGCCAGCACCAGCCAGTGCGGCAGCTTGAATTGCCAGGCAAGCTTGGCGATCGCCGAGAAGATGCCGAGCATGTAGATGAACCACAACACGCCATAGGGCTGCACGGTAGCAAGCGCCAGATCGGACAGCATGCCGCCGACATCGCGGCCGGCGATACCGACCTTCAGCACGATGTTGATCGCCGCCCAGACGGCATAGAAATAGAAATAGTGCAGCACCCGCCTGTCGGCGTAGCGTTTCCAGTCGCGGCCGATCACCAGCGACAGGAACAGCCCGGAAATCATGAAGAATTCCGGCATCCGGAACGGCGTGGCAAAGCCGATGACATAGTGGAGGATGCCCACTTCGCCGGTATATTTTCCGACATTGTGAGCGGCATACATCATCACCACGAGGATGATGGAAATGCCCTTGGCCGCATCGACCCAGTCGTATCTTTGTTTCGTGTTCATGATTCCGCGCCCATACGCACAACGATGCCAACATTTTAGGGCATCGGGTGTCCGGACGCGGTTAATCCGGGCCGCTTCGGCCTTGTTTATTCGAGCCTGTGGTTAATGCGTTGTGCCAAAACGGGACAGCCGGCGGGCGTTGTGCCGCCCGCGCACAACTATTCTATTTCGAAGGCGTAATCCTCGATCACCGTGTTGGCGAGCAGCTTTTCGCAGATCGCCTTCAGGTCGGCTTCCGCCTTCTTCCGGTCCTTGGTGTCGAGCTCGACATCGAACACCTTGCCCTGGCGCACCTTGGCGACCTCGGGGAATTCGAGCGCATGCAGGGCGCCCTCGATCGCCTTGCCCTGCGGATCGAGAACGCCGTTTTTCAGCGTGACGGTAACGCGTGCCTTGATCATGTTCCTGTCCGGATCGCTTACTTGACCAGCACCGGGCCCTTCGGGCGCGGTGAATCGTTTTCGTTCATGATGCCGAGACGGCGGGCGACTTCCTGATAAGCCTCCACCAGCCCGCCGAGGTCGCGCCGGAAGCGGTCCTTGTCGAGCTTCTCGTTGGTCTTGAGGTCCCAAAGCCGGCAGGAGTCCGGCGAGATCTCGTCGGCGACGACAATGCGCATCATGTCGCCCTCGTAGAGCCGGCCGCATTCGATCTTGAAATCGACGAGCTGGATGCCGATGCCGAGGAACAGGCCGGTCAGGAAGTCGTTGACGCGGATGGCGAGCGCCATGATGTCGTCGATTTCCTGCGGGCTGGCCCAACCGAAGGCGGTGACGTGCTCTTCGGTGACCATGGGATCGTCGAGCGCATCGGCCTTGTAGTAGAATTCGATCACCGAACGCGGCAGCACCGTGCCTTCCTCGATGCCCAGACGCTTGGAAATCGAGCCTGCGGCGATGTTGCGCACCACGACTTCCAGCGGAATGATCTCCACTTCGCGGATCAGCTGTTCGCGCATGTTCAGACGCTTGATGAAATGCGTCGGGATGCCGATCCGGTTGAGATTGGTGAAGATGTATTCCGAGATGCGGTTGTTGAGGACGCCCTTGCCCTCGATGACGTCGTGCTTTTTCTTGTTGAAGGCTGTCGCGTCGTCCTTGAAAAACTGGACGAGCGTTCCGGGTTCCGGGCCTTCGTAGAGGATTTTGGCTTTGCCTTCGTAGATGCGGCGGCGCTGTTTCATGTAATTTGTGCTCTGCCTTGGAATTCGCGGCGATTGGCGCCCGCGTGTGTCTTTCGCGCCGTTTACTCCAAACCGCGGGCAAGCACAAACGCCGCCGGCGCATTTCCCGTCATTTTCCTGTTGCGACCAAAGGCGGTGCCTAGCGTGTTGATCTTTTGACGGCCATTTGATTTAGACGTGCCAACACCCCATCTGATTGGTGCATACTTTGCGCCGGTCAGGCCTTCCAATGGAGAAGATCGCCATGTCGATGAAAGATCGTGAGGACGCTTACGAGAACAAGTTTGCCCATGACGAGGAGCTGCGGTTCAAGGCTTTTGCCCGCCGCAACAAGCTTCTGGGCCTTTGGGCGGCCGAGAAAATGGGCAAGCCCGCCGAAGAGGTGGAAGCCTACGCCAAGGAAGTGATCGCCTCCGATTTCGAGGAAGTCGGCGAAGAGGACGTGTTCCGTAAGATTCGCGGCGATTTCGATGCTGCCGGTGTCGACCAGTCCGATCACCAGATTCGCCGCACGATGGAAGAACTGCTGTCCGAAGCGGTCAAGCAGATCAAGAGCGAGTAGTCGCAGCGGCGGGTATTCCCGCCGTTACAGCCTTTTCATAAACTCAGCAAAGACCATCAGCCCTTCGGGCCACGGACCGTGGCCCGACTCGGCGTTGATGTGTCCCGACTGGCCGGCGTCGACCAGAAAGGCGCCCCAGTCCGCCGCTGCGTCCGCCGCTTTCTCGTAGGATGAAAACGGGTCGTTGCGGCTGGCCACCACGAAAGCCGGAAAGGGCAGCGGATCGCCTGGATAGGGACCGAAGGTCATCAGGTGTTTCGGCCTGATGTCCGGATTGTCCACTTCCGGCGGCGCGACAAAGAAGCCGCCTTTCACATTCTCGGGCTTTTCCTGAACGGCATGCACCGCGGCGGCGACGCCAAGCGAATGCGCCACCAGGACGACCGGCTTCTCGGCTAGCCTTATCTCCTCACTTATGCGCTCGACCCAGTCTTCGCGCACCGGTTTTGACCATTCTGCCTGTTCGACGCGCCGCGCCGTCGCCATTTTGGCTTCCCAGCGCGATTGCCAGTGGTCCGGGCCGGAATTGGTGTATCCGGGAATAATCAGGATTTCTGCGTCTTTGATCTTCATGCGCCGGAGGTCGGTATTCCGTCGCCAAATGTCAATCCGGCGCATGAGGTTCTTTGCCGATATCGCTATTGCGCAGCAGGCTCCGCGGGTGCGGCGGGCACTGTTTCCGTGGCGAGCGGCGCGGCCGGATCGGCATTGATGTCGACGTCACTGGTGCCGCTCGACAGGAAGAAGACGCCGGCAATCAGCACGACGATCACGGCAAGCGCGATCAGCGGGCCTGTGAAACCGGCGCGCTCTTGTTCCTGATAGGAATGGATATCGGGGCGGGTGTCGAAATGTTCGCGATAGTCCACCATGCTGGTCCTCCTTCATCCGATGGGTGGGGAGAGGAAGATCGCCGCGAAAAAAGGCACTGTCGGTGCAAAACGCTTCACATGACATATCCGATCGATACGGATGAGCGCCTGCCGTGTGAGCGGCGGAAATATTGACGAAAAAACAAGGCGTTGTGTTCCGCGATCATCCATCACATACGATTCACTCTTGTCATGTGGCGCGACTTGGATTTCCCGCGCTGTTAGGTATAGGGGGTGATATGGCGCAAAAATCGGGATTGTGGCGATTGATTGAGCCGGCTCACGCCGCAGTCGTCGCGTCTGCCATATTCCTTGTGACAACCTTGGGAGCGAATGCGCAAAACTACTCTTGCGGCGTGCCCAAAACCTGTAAGCAAATGCGTTCGTGCGGCGAGGCCGTGTTTCACCTGCGTCAGTGCGGTGACCGGAAGCGCGATGGCGACGGCGACGGAATTCCCTGTGAAAGCTTGTGCGGCAAGACGCTCGCCCAGATGAACCGCCGCCTTGAAGCCGGCCTTTAACGACGTATCAATCGTCCGCCGAAAACATTGACGGCGAGACCGAGAAAAACCAGCGCAGATCCGACCGCCGTTACCGGCGTCAGAGCCTCGCCGAAAGCGATGGCCGTCGAGGCCATGCCGAATACCGGAATCAACAGCGCGAAGGGAGTTACGGTCGCCGCCGGATGGCTGTGCAGAAGAAACACCCAGGCGGCAAATGCGAAGACCGTCGTGGGATAGGCGAGGAAAGCTACCGACAGGACGGCAGTCAATGAAGGGACGTGATCCGGCAGTCCGAACGCCGTGCCTTCGAACAGCATCGACAGCGCGAACAGCGGCACCGGCGCGGCAAGGCTCGACCAGGCCACAAAGCCCAGCATGGCCTGCGGTTTTGCCATTTTGGCGATGATGTTGGCGCATCCCCAGGCGGCCGCCGAGGCGATCACCATCAGGAACGGTACCACCGGCGTGACATCCGCATTCGCGAAACCGATCAGGCAGATACCGGCGATCGCGATGGCCGCGCCAAGGATTTCCCGGTTGCGCGGCCGTTCGCCGAACAGCGCGGCGGAAAAGAAGATGGTGAAGAACACCTGCATCTGAACGACCAGCGAGGCAAGACCCGGCGGCATGCCGAACCGGATGGCCGAGAAGATCAGCCCGAACATGACCACGCCCTGTGTCAGGCCATAGGCGATCAGCAGCCGGGCGGGCACTCTCGGCACCGGCACGAAGAAGACAAGCGGGATTGCCGCGAACAGATAGCGGTATCCGGTCACCAGCAGCGGTGGCAGCTCGGTCACCGACAGCTTGATGGCGACGAAGGCAATGCCGTAGACGGCGCTGACCAGGATGGCGAGCAGAATGTGAGCGACCGGCATGGCTTCCGTCCACTACCGGAAAGTGCCGGCGCACTTCAGTCCATCCGGTCAGGCTTCGCCGAACACCCTCTTGAAGATCGTGTCGACATGCTTGGTGTGATAGCCGAGGTCGAACTTCTCGCGGATGTCCTCCTCCGAAAGCGCTTTCCGCACTTCGTCGTCCGCGAGCAGTTCCTCAAGGAAGTCCTTGCCTTTTTCCCAGACCTTCATCGCGTTGCGCTGGACGAGCCGGTAGGCGTCCTCGCGGGAAACGCCCGCCTGGGTCAGCGCCAGCAGAACGCGCTGCGAATGCACGAGTCCGCGGAACTTGTTGAGGTTTTTCATCATGTTGTCGGGATAGACGACGAGTTTCTCGATCACGCCGGCCAGCCGGTTCAGCGCGAAATCGAGATGGATGGTCGTGTCCGGGCCGATGCCGCGCTCTACGCTGGAATGGCTAATGTCGCGCTCGTGCCAGAGCGCCACGTTTTCCATGGCTGGTATCACCGCCATGCGCACGAGCCGGGATAGGCCGGTCAGGTTCTCCGTCAGCACAGGGTTGCGCTTGTGCGGCATGGCCGACGAACCCTTCTGGCCCGGCGAGAAATATTCTTCCGCTTCAAGCACTTCGGTACGCTGCATGTGACGGATCTCGACCGCGATATTCTCGATGGACGACGCAATGACGCCGAGCGTGGCGAAGAACATCGCGTGACGGTCACGCGGAATGACCTGGGTCGAGACCGGCTCCGGCTTCAGACCGAGCTTCTCGCAAACATGTTCCTCCACCCGCGGGTCGATATTGGCGAAGGTGCCGACAGCGCCGGAAATGGCGCCGGTCGCGATTTCTTCCCTTGCGGCGGCGAGGCGCGCGCGGTTGCGGTCCATTTCGGCATAGAAGCGCGCAAAGGTCAGCCCCATCGTGGTCGGCTCGGCATGGATGCCGTGGCTGCGGCCGATGCGAATGGTGTTTCTGTGCTCGAAAGCGCGTTTCTTCAGTGCGGCGAGCAGCTTGTCCATGTCGGCGAGCAGGATGTCTGCGGCGCGCACGAGCTGGATATTCAACGTGGTGTCGAGCACGTCCGACGAGGTCATGCCCTGGTGGACGAACCGGCTGTCGGGGCCGACGAACTCGGCCAGATGCGTCAGGAAGGCGATGACGTCATGCTTGGTGACGGCCTCGATCTCGTCAATGCGGGCAACGTCGAACTCGGCCTTGCCACCTTTCTCCCAGATGGTCTTCGCCGCGCTCTCCGGAATGACGCCCAGATCGGCCAGTGCGTCGCAGGCATGCGCCTCGATCTCGAACCAGATTCGGAACTTCGTTTCGGGTGACCAGATCGCGGCCATCTCAGGCCGGGAATAGCGGGGTATCATGGTAAGGATAGGCCTTTGCGGGAGAATTGCGGAGTGTCCGCCGCCGCAATAGCAGACCGCTGCCGCCTGCTCAACTCGCCCGCCGGGCTAGCCACCAGCTTGTCAGCAGCAGGAAAACCGGGCCGAGCGGCCAGTAGAGCCGCGTTCCGATGACGAGATACTGATAGGTCGAGCCGAGAAGCGTATAGGCCTGCTGGTAGAACCAGGCGACCGAAAAGAAATCGTCGTGCCATTCGGCATAGTAGGCGCGGTAGTCTAGCGCCAGGACACCCGCCGTCGCCCCCATCGTCAATCCGGCAAGGACAATGAGCGCCAATACGAACCGCCAGGAGGTGGCGAGATAACGGTTGACGAAGTGGAGAAAAGGGCGTGCCACCGCAAAGGCGATGGCGCCGCCGAAAAAATAGATTACGAGGATCTGTCCGGTCTGGGCGTTGAGGCCGCGGCCCCGTTCGAACAGCAACGCAACTAGCGCGCTGACCATCATCATCGCGCCCCACGCGGCGGCTTCCAGCGCCACGCGGGCGATGATGTGACTGCCCCTGGCGGGCCTGCCCGTTGCTGCTGCCATGCTGACTACGGTTTCCGGCCATTGCGGCGGGTTACCGCCATCCAACGGTAATCCGGTCCTTCGAAGCCGTAACTTTCGATTGCGATCAGCACGGCAACGGCTGACGGCCCCTGGAACGGGATATAAGTCTGTACGCCGCCGATACGGTAGCCGGTCGGACAGCCGCGCGACGACGGAACCGAGGTATCCTCGTGCAGCACCTCGGTCATGCCGTCTGCGCGCGCATCGACGGAAAGCAGTCGGAACCCGGTACCGACATCCGTCACGCCAGCGCAGGCGCCGGTGGCGGGAAAGCGGATTTCCTGCAGCCGGAATTCCAGCGGCGTGTCGACCGGCGGCTTCACCGGGCGCGGATTGACGACGATACGGTGTGGATCGGCCGACAGTTCTGTCGGAGGATTGAAACCGGCGGCATATCCCGGATTGGCGACGAGGTCGGCATCCGGGACGATCGCTTCGCCCTGCGTCTTCGCCTGCGCGCGGGCGTCTTCGACCGTTGCGGTGTCGTCGTCGATGCGAACGCGGACCGGAGAGCCCGGCAGAAAACTGTCGTTTGCCGTATCGATGTAGAAGCGGTTTGCATACGGAAAGCCCGAGCCGTCCTGCACGCCGTATTCCTCGAAAGCGAAGGCAGTCGCGTCATCGCTGAAACCGATAATGTTGAGCGTCGCCATGTCGCCGGCCTGCGCAGGCAGGACGGTCAGGCAAAATGCGGCGGCAAGCGACAAGCGGATCGGCATGAGGCTCAACTCCGCGACGACCAGACAGGCATCAGATCGTCTTGCGATGCCGTGGCGGCGTGCACGCCACGCGCGATTGCGCGGGCCGTTGTCGCCGAGGCGACGGCGCACAGATCGAGCAGATTGTCGCCCTCCAGCTTTCGCTTGCCGGTGGAGACAGCGAAGACGAGATCGCCGTCCATCGGCGTGTGGCACGGCCAGATGGCGCGGGCGAAACCGTCATGGGCGGCGATGGCCAGTCGCTTGCATTCCGCCTTGGTGAGCGCCGCGTCGGTCGCGATGACCGCAATTGTCGTGTTGGCGCGCGGATTGTCGGGGACGCTCTCGCGATATTTGATGCGCAGTCGTGTTGCGTCGGCGGGAAACGGATGCGGATAGCCGAGGCCGCCGAATTCATCGCCGGTCTCGAAGGGCGCGGCCCAGAAATGCCTGCTGCCCGCGACCGTCGTCGTGCCGACGGGATTGACGGCGACCAGTGCGCCGACCGTCGCGCCGGGGCCGGGCAGTACAGCGGAGGCTGAGCCGAGGCCGCCCTTCAGATCGGCAGTCAGCGCGCCGGCGCCCGCGCCGTGGCTGCCGAGCATGAACTCTGCAGCTGCCGCCTTGATCGCATCATAGCCCAGCTCGCGATAGGGCGGATACCGGCCCCAGTCCTTGTCGCCGCCATTGATCAGGTCGAACAGGATCGCGCCCGGCACGATCGGGATGCGCATCGGGCCGACCGAAAATCCACGCCCGGCTTCCACCAGTGCCGCCTGTGCGCCGGAGGCCGCATCGAGACCGAAGGCCGAGCCACCGGAGAGCACCAGCGCGTCGACGGTTTCGACCGTATTGTGCGGCTCGAGCAAGTCTGTCTCGCGAGTCCCGGGCGCGCCGCCGAGGATCTGCACTGCCGCCGTCGCAGGTTCCTCGCACAATATGGCGGTCACGCCCGACTTCAGCTTTTCCTCATCGGCATTGCCGACCAGAAGCCCGGCGACGTCGGTGATCAGGTTGCGCGGACCGGGCGACCAGGCCGTCACCGGATGGCTCCCGTATTGCCGGCGCCGCTCACGGGAACCGGCTGGCCGTCTTCGACGACGAACACCTCGAACAAGTTCCGCGTCAGGTTTCCGTCGTCTGCGAACCGCACCGGACCGAGCGCGGTATCGAATGTTCTTCCGACCAGGGCGCCGAGCGGAATACGCCCGGCGTCATCGAGCTCTTCGATGCCGATCAGCGCGATCTGCATGGCTGCATGCGCGGGGACGAAATATCCCTCGTCGACAATCGTGGTTTCCGGCAGGTTTTCCGCCAGTTCGCGCGCGGGCTCGCGCTCGATCCAGTCGGGCAGGGCGACGAGAATCGTGCCTTCCGGCAACGTCCCGTCCGACGGCGGTGCGATGAAGGCGCTCCCGCCAGCAAGCGTCAGCCTCACGCCGATAGTGGCCGCATCCTTGCCGATCACCGCCGCGTCATAGGCGTCGCCGCCGATCACCACATGCGTCGCGCCGGCCTTCTGCAGACGGCGCACCAGCGCCACCTGGTTTTCCAGCTGTGGCCGGTAGGTGTCGGTGAAGACCGGTCGCAGGTTGAACTCTTCCAGCAGGAACCGCACGGTCTCGACGAGTTGGCGGCCATAAAGCGTGCCGTCGTCTATCAGCGCGAAATTGACCGTCCGCCAAGCCGACCGCAGATAAGCGGCGAGCGCTTCGGCCTCGTCCTGGTTGCGCGGCGCCAGGCGTACCAGCGGCCAGTTCTTGTCGCTGCGCTGTTCGCTCAATCCTTCCGCCCGGACGCCAAGCAGGATCACCGGGATGCCCGCTTCGGCGAGCTTCGGCATCGCCGCGTCGAAAGCCTCGATACAGGGAAAGCCGATGACCAGCGCAGCGTTCGCCGCGATCAGCTGATCCGCCGAACCTGCGCCGCCTTGCGCGCTGCATTCGTCGTCGACCACGACGAGTTCGGCGGCGCTGCTGTCGCCGAGAGCGGTCCGCGCGCCCGCTTCGACCTGCTCGCCGAGGATCTCGAAATAGCCCGTAAGGGGCGCGGAAACGCCGACGACCGGCTTGTCCTGCGCGAGGGCAGGGAGAGCCATAGCCGTCAGCAGTCCGGCGGCAAGCGCCAGACTGTACCGGTATCTTCGCTTCGGATTCGCCTTCCGATCGTTCATGCGTCTGTGATGCACGGCGCTTCCGGCAAGGGCAAGGCAAAAAGCTGCGATAATCATCGGCAAGGGAGCAATGCCGCTCGCCACTTGGCGCGGAAGCCGGCGACCACTATGTTGGCGGCAACGAACAGGTTCCGGGAGGAGACGAACCAAATGCCGACGCCGCTGCCGTCCTCCATCGACGAGACGCTCGAACTCCTGAATGACCAGGATTACGTCGCCGACCGTCCGCTCGCCACCGTCCTGTTCCTCAGCCTCAAGATGGGCCGGCCGCTGTTCCTCGAAGGCGAGGCGGGCGTCGGCAAGACCGAGATAGCCAAGGTTCTCGCCGAAGCGCTCGACCGTCCGCTGATCCGCCTGCAATGTTACGAGGGGCTCGACATTTCCTCTGCCGTCTACGAGTGGAACTATCCCGCGCAGATGCTGGAGATTCGCATGTCCGAAGCGGCCGGCATTTCCGACCGCGACAGGCTCGAGCACGACATCTTCGCGGACCGTTTCCTGATCCGCCGTCCCGTGCTTGAGGCGCTATCGGGCGAACCGGGCCGTCCGCCGGTCTTCCTGATCGACGAACTGGACCGCACGGACGAGGCTTTCGAGGCGTTCCTGCTCGAGGTTCTGTCAGATTTCCAGGTGACCATTCCCGAATACGGGACGATCAAGGCGGAGGAACGGCCCGCCGTCATCATCACCACCAACCGCACCCGCGAGATTCATGACGCGTTGAAGCGCCGCTGCCTGTATCACTGGGTCGACTATCCGACCGCCGAGCGCGAACTGGAGATCGTCGCCCGCAAGGCGCCGCAGGCCAATAAGCGTCTTTCGGAAGAGATCGTGCGCTATGTTCAGAAGCTGCGCGAGATGGAACTCTTCAAGGTGCCGGGCGTCGCCGAGACGATCGACTGGGCAACCGCGCTGACCGAGCTCGACAAGATCGCGCTAGATCCGGCGACCATCTCCGACACGATTGGTGTGCTGCTGAAGTACCAGGACGATATCGCCCGTCTCGAAGGCAGCGAGGGCAAGAAGATCCTCGACGATGTGAAGGCGGAACTCGACGCGGCGTGACGATGGAGACCTTTACCTCCGATCCGCAGAAAAACCTCACGAATGCCGAGGGGCGGCTAGCCGACAACATCGTCTATTTCGCCCGTACGCTGCGCAAGGCCGGCATGAAGGTCGGTCCGGCGGCTGTGAACGACGCCATTGAGGCGGTCCTTGCGTCGGGTATCGGCTCGCGTGACGACTTCTACTGGACGCTGCATTCGGTACTCGTCACCCGTCACGAGGACAGCGTGGTCTTCGATGAAGCCTTCAAGCTCTACTGGCGCTCGCGCGAATTGGTCGAGAAGATGCTGGAGATGTTTTCGCCCAAGGCGCCGGACACGCGCGAGCGGGAGAAGAAGCGGGCAGGGGAGTCCCGTGTCGCTGACGCCATGTTCGAGGGCCACAAGGGGCGCGAACCGGAGGAACAGCCGCCGGAAATCGAGATCGACGCGCGCATGACCTTTTCCGGCCGCGAAGTGCTGCGCGAAAAGGACTTTGCTCAGATGTCCGCCGCCGAGCTGGCCGAGGCGAAGAAGGCGTTGTCCGAGCTGCGCCTGCCGCATGACGAGGTGAAGACGCGCCGCTACAAGCAGTCGAGCCGCAAGCTACGCGTCGATCCGCGCCGCACCATGCGCTACGCCATGCGCACCGGCGGCGACCTGATCATCCCGCAATTCCGCGAGCCGCGCGTCGTCCATCCGCCGTTGGTCGCGCTCGCCGACATTTCCGGCTCGATGAGCCAGTATTCGCGCGTTTTTCTGCATTTTCTGCATGCGCTGACCGAGCACCGCCGGCACGTGCACACGTTCCTGTTCGGCACGCGGCTGACCAATATCACCCGGCAGATGCGCCATCGCGATATCGACATGGCGATCGACGACAGCGCCAATGCCGTCGAGGACTGGTCGGGCGGCACCCGCATCGGCGAGACTCTCGCCACCTTCAACCGACAATGGTCGCGCCGGGTACTGTCGCAGGGCGCCACCGTGCTGCTGATCACCGACGGACTGGAGCGCGACGAGGTCGACGGGCTCGAACACGAGATGGAACGGCTGCACAAGTCCTGCCGCCGGCTGATCTGGCTCAATCCGCTGCTGCGCTTCGAAGGATTTCAGGCCAAGGCCAAGGGCGTGCGGGCCATGCTGCCCCATGTCGACGAGTTTCGTCCTGTCCATTCGCTGAATTCGATCTCGGATATGTGTCTTGCGCTGGGCGCAGGATCGTCGTCCAATCGGCGGGTGAAAACGCCGATGGAATGGCTGCATGAAATCGAGCGCGCGGCCTGATCCGGCGGAAGGAAGAAAAATGTCCGAACATTTTCATGACGATCCGCTGAAGGTCGCCGAGGAATGGATGAAGGAAGGTCGCGACCTGGCTGTCGCCACCGTGGTCGAGACCTGGGGCTCCGCGCCACGCCCGGTCGGCAGCCATCTGGTGATTGATGCCGACTCGAATTTCGAAGGTTCGGTGTCAGGCGGCTGCGTCGAGGGCGCGGTGATCGCCGACGCGCTTGACGTCATCGAAACGGGCGAGCCGAAGATACTGGAATTCGGCGTTGCCGATGAAACCGCCTGGCGCGTCGGATTGTCCTGTGGCGGCCGCATCCGCGTCTTTGTCGAGCGGGTGGGATAGGAGTTCCCATGGATCCGCAATCTCTGAAGAAACTGAACGTCGCGCGTGCCGCCCGCAGGGCGATTGCGCTGGTCACCGATCTTGGCGATGGCCGCGACCGTGTGGTCGAGGAAGGGGATGACGTCGCAGGCGATCTCGGCGAGGCGCTTGCCAGGGCATTTCGCACCGGAAAATCAGGCGTTGTCGAGGTCGATGGACGCGAGTTTTTCATCAATGTCCATCTGCCGCCGCCGCGCCTCGTCGTGATCGGCGCCGTTCACATCAGCCAGGCGATGGCGCCGATGGCGAAACTGGCCGGCTATGACATGGAGATCATCGACCCGCGCACGGCCTTCGCCTCGTCGGAGCGCTTTGAGGAGGTTCGCCTCGATGCCGAATGGCCGGAAAAAGTGCTGAAGGAGCGTCCGCTGGACCCCTATTGCGCGCTATGCGCGATCACGCACGATCCGAAGATCGACGACTACCCGTTGAAAGCCGCGCTGGAAGCCGGATGCTTCTATGTCGGGGCGCTCGGCAGCCGCAAGACACATGGCAAGCGCGTGGAGCGGCTGTTGGCGGAAGGGTTGGCGCAAGACGCGATCGATAGGATCGCCGCGCCGATTGGCCTCGATATCGGCGCGTCCAGCCCGGCGGAAATCGCCGTTGCCATTCTTGCCCAAGTCATCGAGGCGTTCCGCAAGCGGAACATCGTTTCGGGCGCCAAAGCGGGGTAATTCATGCAGTTTGGTATTCGCGCACTCGACGAGACGAACGATCTGGCGGGCGCGACGCTGGCCCATTCGTTGCAACTCGCGCCGCGCAAGAAATTGCGCAAAGGCCATCTCCTGACGGCTGGCGATCTGGATGCCATCCGCGGGGCCGGCATTGCCGAAATCACTGTCGCCATACCAGAACCAGACGACATGATGGAGGATTCCGCCGCCGGTTATATCGCCGACGTGTTCGCGCTGGACGGTTTCCGCCGCGAGGATGTCGGCACGGGGCGGGTCAATTTCCATGCGATTGCCGACGGTGTCTTCACGGTCGATCCGGATCGCATCGACGCGCTTAACCGGGTCGATCCCGCCATAACGTTGGCGACCCTGCCAAATTACAGCCATGTTCGCGCCGGGCAGATGATCGCCACGGTCAAGATCATCCCGTTTTCTGTCGGCGGCGCGCTGGTCGAAAAGGCGGCTGCGCGGGTCAAGGCGCCCGATACGGTCCGCGTCCACCCGTTCCGCGAGGGCCTGAAAGTCGCGATGATCCAGACCCGGGTGAAGGGCACGAAGGCGACCGTCCTCGACAAGACCTGGAAGGTAACCAAGGTCCGGCTTGAGGAACTGAATGCCGAACTGGTCGACGAAAGCCGCACCGACCACGCCGTGGCGGCGCTGGCAGAGGAGATTACCGCGCAGATTGCCGTGGCCGACATGGTCCTGATTTTCGGCGCGTCGGCGGTGACCGACCGCCGCGATGTGGTTCCGCAGGCGATCTACCAGGCGGGCGGCAAAATCCTGCATGTCGGCATGCCCGTCGATCCGGGCAACCTTCTCGTGCTTGGCGAGATTTCTGGCAAACCGGTGATTGGTGCGCCTGGTTGCGCGCGAAGCCCGAAGGAAAACGGCTTCGACTGGGTATTAAAGCGGCTGTGCGCGAACATCGCGGTGACCGCGGAAGACATCGTTGGGATGGGCGTGGGCGGCTTGCTGATGGAAATCCCCATCCGGCCGCACCCGCGCGAAACCGCCAGTCCGGTCCGCAGCTGAATGAGCGGACGGTCGAAACGTCCGTCCGGGATGGCGACCGTTGTGCTGGCGGCCGGCCAATCGACCCGGATGGGCTCGGAAAACAAGTTGCTCATGGAAATCGAACCGGGCGTTCCGGTCATCCGCCGAACGGTGGAGCATGCACTCGAAATCGGTCTAACGCCGCTTTATGTCGTGACCGGCCACGAAGCGGCCGAAATACGCGCCGCGCTGTCCGACCTCGATTGCCGCTTCGAGCATAATCCGGCTTTTGCCGACGGGCTGTCCGGTTCGGTCCGGGCAGGTTTTCGCCAGGCCGTATCGGACGGGGCCTCGGGTGTTCTGGTTCTGCTTGGCGACATGCCTTTTCTTCCGGCCGAGGCCGTGGAAGCCGTGCTTGAGGAAGCCGCCGCCGACCCAGGGAAGCCGGTGCAAGCGGTTCACGCCGGAAAGCCGGCACATCCGGTCTGGCTGCCGTCCGGTCTGTCGGAGACAGTGAACCGCCTTGCCGGCGACCGCGGCATGCGAAATCTGCTTGCGGAAACAGGCGGCGAGATGGTTGCGGTCGAAGTCGGCGACGACGCGGTTGTCGATATCGACACGCCGAAGGATTTCGCAGCCGCCCGTGCGCGGGAAATCGCGCGCAATGATTGAAACCCGTCCCTTTTCGGCAATAGGCTTTCTTCCATGACGATTCGCGGTCACAACAGGCCCGGGAATGCGCGGCTGGCAAAGCTGCTCGCATCGTGCTTCGCCGTCCTGATGCTGTTCGCCGGCGGGTCGGCAAATGCGCTTGAACTCAAGCCCTTCAAGGACAAGCTCTTTGCCTACCCCGGTATTCTGGAGAGCAGGGACGACGGTGCCTATCTCATTGTCGACTACGACGAGACGCGTGACATCAATGGCCGCGACAAGGTGCCCGAACGCCGGGTCAAACGTAACTACGTCGACCTGATGCCCCGCCGCCGGCAGGCCGATCAGACCTACGAGACGGAGGCCGGCAAGATCAGGTTTATCGCCGTCGGAAACGCCAAAGGCGCGAAAATCGTAACCGTCTTCGTCCATGGACGGGGCGGCGATCGCAAGCTTGGCGCCAATGACTACTCATTCGGCGGAAACTTCAACCGAATCAAGAACCTGATGGCGCGCAATTCCGGAATCTACATAGCGCCGGATGGCGAGGACCTCGACGCCGCTGCGGCAAACCGGATCCGCCTGCTCATGCTGGCGGTGATGAGGCAGTTGCCGGGGGCCCGGCTCGTTTTGGCCTGCGGCTCGGCGGGCGGCGCAATCTGCCACGCACTGGCCAGGGACGATGCGGTCGCGGCCCGTCTTGCGGGCATCGCGCTGCTGGGCTCGTTCGGCGACGACGGTTTTGCCGGGTCGGCTGCATGGCGGAATCGCGTGCCGCTTTTCATCGCCCACGGCAGCGCCGATTCCATTCTTCCGTTTGCGGGTGCCGAGGCATTCTACAGCGCGGTGCGCCAGACGCCCGGCTATCCTGTTCGCCTTGTCCGCTTCGAAACGGGCGGGCATGGCACACCGATCCGCATGACCGACTGGCGCGACATGATCAACTGGATGCTTTCGGCGCGCTAGCGGAATGCAACCGCGATCATGACGGATTCTGTAAACGGGGGAGTGGCACGCCCTAGGGGAGTCGAACCCCTCTTTCCAGAATGAAAATCTGGCGTCCTAACCGATAGACGAAGGGCGCGTGTCAGGTCTCGGGTCTATAAAAAGAATCTTTCGGGATCGCAAGCCCGTTTGCGGATCGATTCCAGCTTTTTTTGCAAGAATTTTCAATGCGGAGAAACATATGCGGATACTGCGCCCGCCGGCGGGACGCTTGTGGCGGCATGTTTCGCCTTCCCGCTGGAGAATCAGAACCTTGCCGCTATTTGCGGCGGCGGCAACGCCAGTTCCAGTCGCGCTCGGGGCCGATGTCGATATGCACGGATTCGGTATAACAATACGTACCGACACCGCCGCGGCCGGGCATCGAACGCAGATAGGAAGCCAGCTCCCATTTGCTGACGCCCTCGATCTGGATATCGGCTGCCGAGCAGTACATGTGCAGCGAATGCTCCGCGCCACGCGCCTTCTTGTTGCGCGACGGGCTGCGATATCCGGACGTGACGACGACATTCTGGCCGTAATGGCGTTCGACCTGCTTGAGCACCCGCACCAGCGCCGGTTTCAGGCAGGCGACGTCGACATCGTCGTGCTGGACGCGTAGGCCGTTCGGGGCAAGCCGCGCGAGACCTGCCGCCGAAGCAAGCTGCACCGGGCGTTCATCGACGCCTTCCGGGCCGTTTTCGGAATCCGGCGAAGGCTGGTTGAGGCCGAGCGCGCGTTCACGGTCGACGCCGGGGAGTTGGGCAGCCGATGCACTGGCGACCGCGATCACCGGCCGGGCAGGCGGCTGTTCGGCTGTCGCCGCCTTGGCGGCATTGTCGGTTGCGCTCCACAATTCGGCGACGGCCGGCTGTTGCTTGACCGGTTGGGGCGGGATCAGGGCCTTGCGGGCGCTGTTGGAGCGGTTGTTGGAAAACAGCGACAGCAATCCCGTGTTGCGTTTCGATCCTGCCGTGACGACCGGTTGCGGCGTGGTCACGGTCGGCGCGGCCGTGGCGCTGTAGATACGCGCTGTCGCGGGATCGGCCGGACGGACTGTCTTGTCCTGCGGATCGCCGAGTTCGACCAGTCCGGCCGTCTCGGCCTGCACCGCTCCCGTCACCGGAGTTATCTCGCCGCTTTGGTCGAGTATCGCCTGCTGGACCGGGACGTCGTCGGCGGATGTCGCCGTCGGTTCGTCCCCGGCGAGCGCCATGGCTGCGCCGTCTTCGGCCAAGGCATCCCCTTCGGCAATCAGGGATTGGCCGGTTTCCGCAGCAGCGATTTCGGAAGCGGGAGGCGGAGCGGAGGAGGTGTCCGCGGGGGCAAGGCCAAGATCGACGGAAGGAGTCGGCGCGAAAGTGGACTGGATGTCGAGCGCGGATGCCACGCAGCCCGACAGGCTTGTCGCAACCGCAAGCATTAAAAGGCTTCGCGTAGATACGCGCCCTAGGCCTTTACCCGTTCGAACTGCCAATAGCCCGCCTACTGTCCCCAACGTTGCGGCTGAATACGCCTTAGACCACTCGCGTGGTAAACAAAGAATTACAAAAACGCCATACGTTGCCCCACTTTCTGTTGCACGAGAAATGGGGCCAAAAAATGATGCAAGCGCCTTGTTTTCCGGGTCTTACCAGCTGCCGGTGTTCTCCATCGTGGCCCACGGCTCGGCCTTCGGCAGCGCGTCGCCCTTCTGCAGCAGTTCGATGGAGATACCGTCCGGCGAGCGTATGAAGGCCATGCGGCCGTCGCGCGGCGGCCGGTTGATCGTTACGCCGTTCTTCGCGAGGCGTTCGCAGGTTTCGTAGATATTGTCGACCTCGTAGGCCAAGTGGCCGAAATTGCGTCCGCCCTGATAATCCTCGGGATCCCAGTTGTAGGTGAGCTCGATCGTCGGCGCGCCGCCAGCCTTCGCGGCGTCCGCATCTTCGGGCGCCGCCAGGAAGATCAGCGTAAAACGTCCGGCTTCGTTCTCGATGCGGCGCACTTCTTCCAATCCGAATGTGCCGCAATAAAAGGCCAGCGACTCGTCGATATCGCGGACTCGAACCATCGTGTGCAGATAACGCATGTCGTTTCTCCCTGTTTTTCCAGCGTTGTAGTGTCTCTGCGTAACAAGGCAAGAAACAACCGCCGGTCACTGCCCAAAAACGGGACGGCAAAGATATTTCAAGGATATGTGTAAAACGAAAGTTCGCCCTTGTGGCCTTTCGATGTCTCGATGGTATCCTTCAATTAGAGAATCAGTGTGGGTTGATCGAGAAAAGCATAGTCATGGGGGAAAAGGGGTCATCGGCAGGTAGCCTGGAAAGTCTCGTCGCGGGATCTGAAAGTCCGGAAGCGATTGAGATTTCAGGTGCCATCAAGTGGTTCGATGTGGCCAAGGGATTTGGCTTCATTGTTCCCGACGAGGATGGTTTGGGCGATGTCATGCTTCACGTGACGTGCCTGCGCCGCGACGGTTTTCAAACGGCGCTGGAGGGCGCGCGCATCGTGTGCCAGGCCCGCAAGGGCGAGCGCGGTCTGCAGGCCTTCCATGTCATTTCGATGGACAATTCCACCGCCGTACATCCCGGCGAATCGGAACAGAAAACGCATGTCCAGATCACGCCGACCAGCAGCCTGGAGCGCGTGATCGTCAAATGGTTCAACCGCACCAAGGGCTTCGGATTCGTCACCCGCGGCGAGGGGACCGAGGATATTTTCGTCCATATGGAGACGCTACGCCGGTTCGGGCTGACCGAGTTGCGTGCCGGACAAGCGGTCATCGTGCGTTTCGGGCAGGGCGAAAAGGGCCTGATGGCCGCCGAGATTTATCCCGATCTCGGCACACAATTGCCGTCATCGCACTGAATCGTCGGTCCGTCAGTCAGGGCCTGAAGTCATGAAAAAACTCGTTGCCGTTCTTTTTGCGCTCGCTTTCGGCGTCAGCGCCTTGCCGCATGTCCTTCCGGCCGTGGCGCAGGAAGCGCCCATGTTGCTGCCGGTCGACGATACGCCGCTGTCGATACGGCGCGACGGCCGCGAGATCGCCCGATTCGGCATTGAAGTCGCCGACGATCGCGGCGAACGCTCGCGCGGCCTGATGTTCCGCACCGAGTTTCCGGCCGATCGCGCCATGCTGTTCGTCTTCGAACAAACCGGCGAAGTCGCCTTCTGGATGCAGAACACGCCGCGTCCGCTCGACATGCTGTTTGTCCGTGAAAACGGCGAAGTGGCGTCTATTGCGCGCGATACGACACCTTTTTCCACCGCCTCGGTGCCGTCCGGCGAGCCGGTGCGCTATGTGCTGGAAATCAATGCCGGGCTGAGCGATGCGCTGGGAATCGCGCCCGGCGACCGCTTCGTCCACCCGATTATTTCGGCGTCCGGCCAATAGAGACGGTTGCCGTTGCGGATTGACCGTTGTATGCGACGGCTTCCGCTGAAATCGCGGTTGATGTCGGAGCGTAGCGCAGCCTGGTAGCGCATCTGGTTTGGGACCAGAGGGTCGCAGGTTCGAATCCTGCCGCTCCGACCAACACGCGGTGCGGCGGTTGAGGTGACATGACAAGGAGGGTGCCCGTGTCAGCCCGTATTTACAGCCCGTCGAAAACAGCCATGCAGTCCGGCAAGGCGAAGACCGGCCTTTGGATCCTCGAATTCGACCGCGCCACGGCGCGCACCATCGATCCGCTGATGGGGTACACCTCCTCGGCAGATCCGCTGGCCCAGGTGAAGCTGAAATTCGCCAGCCGCGAGGAAGCCGTTGCCTATGCCGAAAAGCATGGCATCGCCTATCGCCTGGACGAACCGAAACAGCCGAAGCGGCGCGTTGTTTCCTATTCCGATAATTTCAAGTTCGACCGCAAGTCGCCCTGGACGCACTGATTGCGTCTTCCCGGCCTGGCACGGCGCGCTTGACCGCGGCGCGCCGAACCGACATGAAAAACCGGTCTGGCCCCGTAGCTCAGCTGGATAGAGCACCGGCCTTCTAAGCCGATGGTCGCAGGTTCGAGTCCTGCCGGGGTCGCCATTCCCACGCTTGCTATTCCGGCTTTCCCGGATGGGTTGACCGCGTCACGGAAACCGGATCGCTGGCGGGAAAGGTATCCTCCAGCCCCTCATCCAGTTCCTCTTCCCGTTCGGCGCGCCGTTTGATGGCCGAAAGCGCCGCCTGGATCGCTTCCTTGCGGGAGCCGAAGGCATCGGATGAGCGTCCGTCGATCACATAGGCCCAGCCCTTTTCCTGCTGGACGATGGCATAGTCGGGTGTACCCATTTCGCTTTTCTCCAATTGTTGTCACCGGACAAACGCGTGCGTGCGAGGCTGGTTCCGCCATCGGTCGGATTTATCCGAACCGCCACCGTCGCTGCGCCGCTTGCCCGGTATCCGGCGTAGTTGCGGTGACGCACGGAAGAGGGTGGGCTAGTCGAGATTGATACCGGCGATCGAACGGAGCAAAAGACTGACCAGTTCCGGTTGGCGCGATGTGTCCGTCTTGGCGAAAATCGCATGTAGTTGGGTCTTTGCCGTATTCCGGCTGATGCCGCGCTTGCTGGAAAACTCGTCCAGGCTCACGCCCTGTGCGAGATCGTGGGCAAGCGTGGCTTCCGCCGGCGTCAACCCGTAGGAGGCGACGAACATGCCCACCGCCGAGGTCGTCTTGACGGTCGGATCGAAGATGAACACCGCAGTGTGAACGTCGTCGATGTCTGCGGCGCTGCGCCCGCGCATCGGAACCGCCATGACGCTGTAGGGCTTTTCTCCGGACGGACGCGATGCGCGAACGATGCCGCCGGAACGCAGGGCAATTGCATGCTCCGGGGAGCAAACGGCCTTGAGCAGGCGATCGAATTGGCGTTGCGCCTCCCTGTCCTCCAGCACGAGGCCGCGCCGTCCGAGTCCCAATCCGTCGTTTTCGGCGAATACCCGCCGAGCGGCCTGGTTGGCAAATGCCGGAGCGCTGTCGTCGCGGTAGAGCAACAAGCCGAAATCGATCAGGTCGAGCACGTTGTTCGTCTCGATGACCGCCTGTTCCAGCCTGTTAAGCCGTCTTTGCAGCTTCGTGGCCCGCCACAGGTGATTGCTCAGGATCGCCATGCGCGACAGGATCTCGTGATCGACCTCGTCCTGACCCGGCAGACGTACAAATCCGTTTACGAGAATACGGTCATCGGTCCGTTCCAGAAGGATGGTGCCGTCGGAATGCAGTCCCCACGGCTCGCTTGTCTCGCGATAGACCGGGCTTGCGTGGTATTCCTCATCTGGCGTGAAGGTCCGCCTGAGCACCGGGATGCGTTCTCGGATGAAAGGCAGGTGTTGCAGAAGCGAATGCGTTTGCGGGTCCCAGTTCCCGGAGGCCATCGCCTTCATCGCATCGTCTGGAATGACATGCGAGGCGACCGCCGTGAATCTGTTCTGCATCGGTCTGATCTCGAACAGCCCCAGGCCGGTATCGTCGGTTGCGCGGCCCATGGCGGCGACCGCGCGGTCGAAGTCGAACTGGTCGCCGACGCAATCGTAGAAGGTCTCGATGGCGGACAGCAACTGGTCTTGCATCTCTGCACCCCTCGCAGGTCGAAAGCGGATTTTGCGGATGCACGAGAAGGCTTCCGCGGCGGAGAAGATTCTACCGGAAGAAAATCCGGCAATCAGGAGAAATTCGAAAACACGGGCTCATGCTGTGACTTTTAGCACACGGCTGGCGCGAAAACGGCGGGCGATTGGCAAGAAGCGGGCTCGCTTGCATCCATATGGATGAAGGGAATTTGGCCGGTTTTGGTTACGGCGGAGACATCGAAACGGCGTGGGAACGCGCCGGATATCCGTACGTATAGGAAGCCGAAATGACCGATACCGCTGAACGCTTCGTTGCTTTACCGGCGGCCGGCAGATTGCAGCACCATTTACTGACCCTTCTGTCGGGCACAGTGTTCGCCATGCTCGCAGCACAGGGTGCGTATGCCGAAACAGTCGTTGTCGAAAGCGACGAGACCGTTAACGCGCTGGTCGAGCTTGACCAGGATGGCGACAAGCTCGTCGTAGAGGCAGGCGGTACGATCGATGTGGCGGGAACCGACGCAGTTGATTCCAACGGAGGCGGCGCAAGCGTCAATATCTCCGTAGAAAATGCCGGCATAATCCGATCGGGCGCAGCTGTAGGCGTCAACGTTTATAACGGCAGCAATATTGCTAATCTTGAGAATGCAACGCATGCAGAAATCACCGGCGACTTTTTCGGCATTTACGTCGACGGTAGCGGCGATATTGCCAGCCTCACCAATGCCGGGCTGATCAGCGGCATCGGCGGCGCCAGTTCCGGCATTGTCCTTTTCGGCGGCGGTTTCAACAATCTCACAAACCGCGCGAGCGGCGTGATAAGCGGCGGAAACTACGGCATCTACCTGTCGGGCACCGGTTCCCTCGAAAACACAGTCAACGCGGGTGTGATTCAGGGCAACGGCGCCGATGGTATTAATGTCAGCGGCGGCGGCGGCATTGCCAATCTGACCAACCTCTCAGGCGGCAGCATAGAAGGCGGCGTATCTGGAATTTCTGTCATTACCGGCGGTCACATGATCGACTCGGTCAATGCCGGTTTCATCGGCGGCGGGACGGCGCACGCCATTCATCTCGTGGGCGGCAACCTCGCAAACTTCACAAATAGCGCGACCGGCCTCATCTCCACCACCGGTAGCAATGGCATTTGGGTTCAGGGCGGCGGATCAGTTATCAATCTGACCAATGCCGGTATCATTGAGTCTGCCGGGGCAAGCGAAACCTACGCAATCTACGTCTCTGCGGGAGACATGACTGGCCTCGCCAATACCGGCATTGTCCGTAATTTCGGAAGTACGAACCTCACCAGACACGGCATTTTCGTCGATGGCACGGCCGAAGGCATCGACAACCAAGGCTTGATTTATGCCGGGAACATCAATCTGTTGGGAAGTGCGGAGGCTTTTGTCGCCGGCGCGATTGTTGATTTCAACAACTCCGGCACAATCAGCGCCGATGCGCTGGATAGCATCAACTCTCGAGCTTTCGTCGCAACGACAACACTGACCAGCCTGATCAATTCAGGCAGCATTCTGGCCGATCTCGATCCCGGTGGCGTCGCCGGCAATCATGGCTATGCCATTCTGGAGGGTGGCGCGGGCGATACTGTTCTGACCCTTTTGCCCGGCTCGATCCTGCTTGGACAGATCAATATCGACGGCGGCGGCGGCAACGACACGCTGGTGGTCGGTTCCGGTCTCAACCTGGCTTCGACCTTCGAAGGCATCGGCTCGGTCGACGAGATCGATGCGCCTGGTGCGCTTGTGACCCGCACGGCTGTTGGCGGCTATGGCGACCTGATCGTCATCGCGGACATGTCGACCCTGGCAGCGGAGGACAACGCGCTGTCCGACACGACCGAGGCGATTTCCGGTGTGCTTTCCGGGGAACTGGACAAGGACCTCGCTTTGCCCGCCCGCAATGTATGGGTGAAGGGATTCGGCAGTGTCGGACGGACGCGCGGCGGCGCCCATGCGCCGATGAATATCCGCTTCGGCGGCCTGATGACCGGCGCCGATGCCATGCTGGGCGATTTTCGGGCCGGCCTGTTTGCAGGCGTCTCTGTCGGATCTTCGGACGTCGCGGTGGAGAACGGCCAGGCAATCGACACCAGGAGCTATTTCGGCGGCGCCTATGGCCGCTACGACACAGGGGCCTACCATGTCGATTTCGCGCTGACCGGCGGCGTCTCGGAAAGCGACAGCACCCGCATCGTCGCCAACAATTTCGTGCCGGGCGGGCTGGAAACGGCGACAGCGAGCCACAACAGCTATTTCTTTGCGCCCGAGATCACCGTCGGCACCGAAACCGGCTTCGGCCGCTACGGGCTGAAGCCGAGCGCGACCTTGCGCTACGGCTTCCTGCGTTCCGGCGGTTACACCGAGACGGGGCTCGCCAACGGCAACCTGGAAGTCGGCGCGCGCACCAGCCATGTCCTCGATGCGCGCATGCAGGTCGCCATGCCGGTCGAGACCAATATGCGCGATGCCAAGCTCGCGTTCCGGGCGGGCGTGGACGGCCATTTCGTTCTCGCCGGCGGCACCTTAGACGCGGTCCAGATGGGCGAGACGTTCACCGCCTTCGACCCGGGCGGGGACAGGCTGTCGGCGGGCGCATTCGCCGGCTTCGACTTCAGTCGCCGGCTGAACGACACCGCGTCGCTCTTCGCCTCCGCCGAGTTCGGCACCGGCTCGGAAACCGCGATCCGCGCCAACGCGGAAATCGGCGTGAAGGTCGGGTTCTAGGCATCCTCTTGTGGCGGGAAAGCCACACTTCTTTCCGGACCCGCGCTGCAAAGCGCGTGTTTTTCGCATGCTTCGCCTGAACGGATGACAGCGCGAATCCCCTGTCTCGCTAGAAAACCGGCAGCTTTGGTCGCCCGGACGCATGCGTTCGGGAGCGAGGAAGAAAAGAGAAACTCCATGCCTTGTTCATTTACACGGACCGCCGCCGCCCCCCTCCGCCGCACCGGCCTCGCCTTGCTCTGCGGCACCGCGCTGACTGTGCTTTCAGCGCACGGCGCGCTGGCACAAACCGTTGTTGAAAGCGGTGAGACCGTCAACATACAGGTCCTTCTCAATCAGGATGGCGACACGCTCATCGTAGAAGCAGGCGGCACAATCGATGTGGGAGGCGCCGCCGCTGTCGATTCCAATGGCGGCGGTGCAGATATAAATATCTCGATCGAAAATGCCGGCACAATCCAGGGCACCAGTGGCATCGTCGTCCAAAACGGCAGCAACATTACCAGTCTCGAAAATGCGGGGTCAATCATCGGCAACGGCGGTGGCAGCGGCATCCGGATGAGCGGCGGCGATCTCAATAACCTCACAAATCTCTCCAGCGGCTTAATCCAGGGCGATTTCCAGGGGGGTATTTTAATAGATAACGGCGGCAACCTGACCAACCTCGTCAACGCCGGCACAATCGAGGGCATCGGCGGTGCCGACGGCATTCATATCGAGGACGGCGGCAGCATTACCAACCTGACCAACCTCTTCGGCGGCAGTATCCTGGGTGATGACTACGGCATCCGGATCGAGGATGGCGGCCATCTGACCAACCTCGTCAATGACGGTTTGATCGAAGGGGGTGATTTCGGGATTTATGTTTTTGATGCTGTCACGCCGGGTTACATCGACGGCCTTGTCAATTCGGGGACCATTCGCGGCACCAACTCCAACGCTATTCTCACGAATTTCCTGTCGAACTTCACCAATACCACGGACGGCACAGTAGAATCCGACGGGCACGATGCCATTTTCGTAGATGGCGGCAATTTGTTCGAGTTCGCCGTCACGAATTTCACCAATGCCGGGACGATAGCCACCCATGCCAACAACCGTACAGCCTTGCAGGTCGCAGGCGGCGGCGTGCAGAATTTCGAGAACCTTGCGGGCGCCACCATCGAAGCGACTGGCGCTAACGGCATTGGCGTGTCCATCGATGGCAATGTCGATGGATTTCTCAACGCCGGCACCATCCAGGCGACTCAATCTGCAATCCGGATTGGCGGCACCACCGAGGGTTTCGTCAATACCGGCATGATCGGCGTCTCGGGCGGAAACGCCTATGCGGCCATTTACGGCGATACTGGTGTTGTGCTGAACTTCGAGAATAGCGGCATCGTGGAGTCCTCCAATACGGGCGGCGTCTTCAACGCCACGATCTTTGCAAACACCACAATCGGCAATCTGACCAATTCGGGCAGCATCATCGCTTCTCTCGATCCCGGCGGCGTTGCGAACCAGCATGACCATGCGATTGCGGAGGCCCTTGGCGGCGACACGGTCCTGACCCTTCTGCCCGGCTCCGTCATCCAGGGGCAGATCAATCTCGAGGGTGGTCCGGGCAACGACACCCTCGTGGTCGGTTCCGGCCTCAACCTGGCTTCCACCTTCGAAGGCATCGGCTCCGTCGACGAGATCGTTGCGCCCGGCGCGCTGGTGACCCGTACCGAGGTGGACGCGGGCTATGGCGATCTGATCGTGGTGGCGGACACCTCGGCGCTGGCGGCCGAGGATAATGCGCTGTCCGACACAACCAAGGCGATCTCCGGAGTCCTTTCCGCAGAACTGGACAAGAACCAAGCCTTGCCCGCCCGCAATGTATGGGCCAAGGGCTTCGGCAGCGCCGCCCGGACGCGTGGCGCCGCCAACGCACCGGCCAATATTCGCTTCGTTGGGCTGATGACCGGCGCGGACGCGATGCTGGGCGAAACCCGGCTGGGCCTGTTCGGCGGCGTCTCCGCCGGCGGGATTGGCATTGCGGTGGAAAATGGCCAGACGATCGACACGAAGAGCTACTTCGGCGGTGCCTACGGCCGCTACGAAACCGGCAGCTACCATGTCGATTTCGCCTTCACGGGCGGTATCGTGGCCAATGACAACTCCCGCATTGTCGCCAACAACTTCGTGCAGTCCGGCCTCGAAACGGCGACGGCAAGCTATAACAGCTACTTTCTCGCACCCGAGATCACCGTCGGCACCGAAACCGGCTTCGGCCGCTACGGGCTGAAGCCGAGCGCGACTTTGCGCTACGGCTTCGTCCGCTCCGGCGGCTATACCGAGACGGGGCTTACCAACGGCAATCTGGAAGTGGGCGCGCGCACCAGCCATATACTCGACGCGCGTATGCAGGTTGCGATGCCGGTCGAGACGAGGATGCGGGATGCGGAGCTCGTCTTCCGGGCCGGCGTGGACGGGCACCTCGTCCTTGCCGGCGGAACCTTCGACGCCACGATGATGGGCGAGACGTTCACCGCCTTCGACCCGGGCGGGGACAGGCTGTCGGCGGGCGCATTCGCCGGCTTTGACTTCAGCCGCGAACTCAACGACACCGCGTCTCTGTTTGCCTCCGCCGAGTTCGGCACCGGCACCGAAACGGCCATCCGCGCCAATGCTGAAATCGGCGTGAAGGTCGGCTTCTGACGCTCCTTCGCAGAATGCGGATGAAGGCCGACTTCATCCATATGGGCGAAGCGAAATCGCGCACGATCCAATAGGTCTCGATACACGCCGCCGTCCCGAGACTCGGCACCGGCCTCAAGGCATGCAGCCTTAAAGCAAACGAGGACAAAATGAAGAAGCGTTACATTCGAGGTGCGGCATCGGCGATTTCCCTTTTCTGCGCGAGCCTTGTCGTCACGCCGTCATTGGCGGCCGATTTCCTCGAACCCTACAATCCGCCGGCTCCGGTGCTCGATGAGGATACGCTGTGGGACCGCTTCTATGCCGGGGCCTTCGTCGGCTACGGGTTCGGCACCGCCGACATCACGACAGACGTCCCGAGCCTGCTGGAACAGTCCTTCGATATTTCGGGCGCCATGCTGGGCCTTACGGTCGGACGGAATTTCTTGCTCGGCGAGAATGACGACCAGACCCCCGAGGATGACCGCCGTCTCCTGCTTGGCCTCGAGGCGGATATCGCCTGGGCCGGCATGAACGGCAATGTCGTGGGATCTCCCGACCCCAGCTACCAGGAGGCCGGCATCGACGCGATCGGGACATTGCGCGGCCGTATCGGCGTTATCGTCGGCGAAGAGCGCAAGACGCTTGCCTACCTGACCGGGGGTGCTGCGGCGGCGCATGGCTACGCGGTTCTGCAGGCTACTGGCAACGCTCCACGGCTGACCGCGTCTGACTGGATGTATGGCTACACGGTGGGCGGCGGCGTCGAGCGCTTCGTCAACGATGACGTCACCGTCAAGCTCGAATATCTCTACACCGATCTTGCCACCCAGATTCCAATCGACGCCGGCGGCGCCGGCGGTGTCAACACCGTGTTCCACGACATCCGGGCCAATCACCTGATCCGTCTCGGCCTCAACTACCACTTCTGATGGTGCTGGCGGCCTGAGGGGGATCGCCGATCAGCGGCCGGTGCTTGCGCCGGCCGCATTCATTCGGGACGGATGGCTGCAGAAATTAGTCCAGATTGATCCCGGCGATCGAACGCAACAACAGGCTGACAAGTTCAGGCTGCCGGGACGTGTCGGTCTTCGCGAAGATCGAATGCAATTGCGACTTGGCGGTGTTGCGGCTGATATTGCGTTTCGCCGCGAAGTCCTCGAGGCTCGTCCCCTGCGCCAGATCCTGCGCCAGCACGGCTTCGGCGGGCGTCAGTCCGTATGAAGACGCAAACATGCTGATCGCCGTTGTCGTCTTGACGGCCGGGTCGAATATGAACACCGCCGCGTGCACGTTCTGCACCTCGCCGCCCGTGCGTCCGCGCATCGGCACGATCATCACGTTGTAGGATTTCTCGCCGGACGGCCGTTGCACCCTTACGACGCCACCGGAGCGCGTGGTGATGGCGTTGCCCGGCGCGCAAATCGCCTGAATCAGGGAATCGAACTCGCGCTGCGCCTCCCGGTCGTCGAAAACGAGACCGCGCCGGCCGAGATCGAGCCCGTCCCGGTACCGGAATATCCTGTGTGCCGCTTGGTTGACGAAGACAGGCATGTCCGGATCGCGGAAGAGCAACAGGCCGAAATCGATCAGGTCGAGCGCGCTGTTCGACTGGATGACCGCCTGTTCCAGCAGGCCAAGCCGCTTTTGCAGGTGCACCGCGCGCCACAGATGCGTGTTGAGAAGCGCCATGCGCGTCAGGATATCGTGATCGACCTCGTCCTGATCCGGATAACGCGAAAAACGGTAGAGCAGCGTCTTTTGCCGGTCGCGGTCCAGAATGGCCGCTCCGTCGGAATGCAGGCCCCAGGGTGCGGCGGTTTCCCTGTATAGCTGGCTCCGGAAATATTCTTCGTCCGGCGTGAAGGTTCGCCGCAGGACAGGCATGCGCTCGCGTATGAAGGGAAGGTTCTTCAACAGCGAATGGGACCCCGCATCCCAGCTCCCTTTGATCGTTGCCTCGACCGCACCCTCCGGAAAGTTGTAGGAGGCGACGGGCGAGAAAATCTGCGAACCGTCATGAACGGACAGCAGGCACAAGGCGGTTTCGTCCGTGACCTTGCCGATCGCCGCCAGCGCGCGCTCGAAGTCGAAACTGTCGCCTACGCAATCGTAACAGGTCTCGATTGCAGACAGCAGATCATCCTGCATTCGCGCCCCTTTTCGTGTTCTTTGCCGGCGCGTGCTTGACGGAAATGCCGCCAGTTTGGCTTTTTGAGAATTGCGCCCGGTTTTGCCGTTTAGGCGGCATTCGCGGAGCGCGCCTCATCCGAACAGGTGAATTTCGCAATGACGGCAACGCGAAAAGCAAATGTGGGAACGTATTTGCGTCCGGTTCCCCTGTATCGGGAGCTTCCTGACCGCGGAATTACTTGAGGTTGATGCCGGTCGCCGAGCGCAACAGTAGGCTTACGAGTTCCGGTTGGCGCGATGTACCCGTCTTCGAAAAGATCGACTGAAGCTGCGTCTTCGCGGTGTTGCGGCTGATTCTGCGTTTTTCCGCGAATTCGTCGAGGCTGCTGCCTGTGGCCAGCTCCAGCGCCAGCAATGCTTCGGCATGCGTCAGTCCGTAGGAAGCGACGAAGAGGTTGATTGCCGTTGTACGTTTCGCTGACGGATCGAACATCAGGACCACGACCCCGACATTTTCGAGCCCGATCTTGTCGCCCTCTTTCAGCGGGATGGCCATCAGGCTGTAGGGCTTCTTGCGCGAGGGGCGGTCGACTCGCACGATCCCGCCCGAGCGGGCCGACAGCGGCACTTCCGTGTCGAGCAGGGCTTGCAGCAGGTCACTGAAATGCCGTTGTGCAGATTGGTCGCTGATGGAAATGCCAGCCCGCTTGAGCTTCAGGCCGTCGCGGGCGTCGAAAATGCGCCTAGCCGCCTTGTTGACGAAAACCGGCGGTCCTTCGCCGGAATAAAGCGCCAGTCCGAATTCCATCACGTCGAGAATATTGTTGGACTGGATAAGCGTTTGCTCCAGTTTGTCGATCCGCCGCTCCAGATGCATGGCGCGCCACAAATGCTTGTTGAGCAGGGCCATCCGCGACAGCATTTCATGGCCGATTTCGTCCTGGCCGGGATTGCGGAGGAATCCGTTGAGCACGCCGCCGAGCAGGCCTTTCTTGAGGAGGCAAAGGCCGACGGAATGGAGACTCCAGGGTGCGAATGCCTGCTTATAGAGTTCGGACGCATAAAACTCGTCATCAGACTCCACGGCGCGGTGCAGAACCGGAACGCCCTGCGGAATTCGGGAGAAGTTTCGAAGTATGCCGTGATTTTCGGGCGTCCATGGCCCGTTCATCATCATCGTCATCGAGCCTTCCGGAATCGCCTCATAGGCGAGCAGCTTGAACCTGCCCGTCAACGTGATGTCGACAAGGCAAAGCCCGGTATCATCGGCAGCACGGCTGAATGCCGATATGGCCCGGCCATGGTCGAACCCGTCGCCGACGCAGTCGTAGAAGGTGTCGATCGCGGACAGCAAGTCGTCCTGCATTTGTGCCTCTGCGTATTTCTTAGAAACTGGTTGCCCTGTCAGCCGTGATCGCCCTTTACCGCCCGAGCGTTACGTTCAGGAAATCCAACCGGGCACAAAAACTCAACTATCGCCTCGGCGGGCTGTGTTTTTTTAGCACGGACAAGGCGGAATGGTTCGTCTGGATGTCTCCGCTTACGCAATTTCACCCATATGGATGAATTTGTGAATCGCCGGTTCGATTAGGGATTGGCCGAAGACCGTGTCGCCTGCGTGGCGCCGATCGTCGCCAATATGGGGATTCCGGATGAAATTCAGTTCCGCGGACGCAGTCGCGAGTCCACGACGCTTCGGGAAAAAGTCTGCTTTGCACAGGTTGTTCGCGGGCGTTTCGCTGGCGGCACTGACAGCATGTGGTGCAAGCGCGCAGACACACACTGTAGTTCCTGACGGCGTCAGCAGTCCGAAAATCACGATGACGACGGACGGCGACTCCCTGACTGTTGAAGAAGGCGGCAGCATTTTCGAAGCGGCCGACTTTGCCGTGGAGATCAGTGGTGCAGGCGTCGGCGCCGTTATCGAGAACTTCGGCTATATCCAGGGGGCTCCGGCGGCGATCAGGGTTCTTGGTGGCGCCGACATCGAATGGCTGACCAATACGGCCGATATCTTCGGCGGCGATTTCGCGGTCCAGATCGACAACGGTAACCTGTACAACCTGGTCAATTCCGGCTTCATGGCCGGTCTGAACGCTGACAGCATTTTTGTCGCCAACGGCAACATTGTAGATGCCTTCAATCGCGTTGGCGGCGGAATTGTCGGTCAGATCAACGCAATCCAGGTAACAAATGGCGACATTCTGGGGCTGGATAATGCCGGTTCCCTGACTGGCCAGAATGGCAGCGGCATCCTGGTTACCGGCGGCGGAATTTTCGATCTGAACAATTCCGGTGCGATCTCCGGCGAGACGTCGGCCATCGCCGCCGACAGCATCGATGGACTGAGTAATCTCGCCGGCGGCCAAATCATGGGCCTCGGCTTAAACAGCATCGGAATCAGTGTCACGGGACCCGGCGGACTGGTGAACCTGACCAACGGGCAGGGCGCATCTATCACCGGCGGTGAAAGCGGCATAGATGCGGGCAACACCTACATCGCCTACATGGTCAATTCGGGCATGATAGCGGGCGGGACGACCGGTATCGTCACCACCGACAATATCTCGATGTTCGAGAACACCGCGACGGGCGTGATTCAGGGCAATACCACTGGCATCGAAGCCGTCGGAACCGTCTCCTATTTCGTCAATCATGGCCGCATCACGGGCGTCGCCAGCTACGGCCTGTCTGTCATCGGCGGGGGACTGTTCCTAAGTAGCAACGAGCTTGGCGGCGTCATCTTCGGCGGAAACTACGGCCTTAGTCTCGACGCCGCGAACCTTTCGGGATTCACCAATGCGGGCTTGATTGCCGGCGCCACCGATTTCGGCGTGACGGTGAGTGACGGCAATCTTCTCGATTTCACCAACGAGGTGACGGGTGTCATCATAGGCGGTTCCTTCGGCATCTGGATCGATTTGGCGGGCTTCTATCAGGTTGCCAATCTGGTCAATGCCGGGCGCATCACCGGTAACAGCGGTTCTGGAATCAGCATCGCCAACGGCGACCTCGACGGTCTGACGAACCTTGCGACCGGCGTAATCGAGGGCAGTACGCGCGGTGTCCTCGTGAGCGGCAACCTGATCGATTTCACAAATGCGGGTGTTGTTGCCGCCGAGACGTCTGCTGCCGGGCTTGTTGCCGGCGTTCAGGCGGGTGAACTGACCAATCTCGTCAATACCGGTTCGATCATGGTGACGAATACCGGCGGGGGAACGGGAGAGGCCGTTCGCGCCGTTACAATAACAAGCCTCACGAATTCAGGTCGCATCTTCTCCGAACTCGGCGTTGGCGATTATGCCATCCGCGAGAACGGAGCGGGCGGGAATACCGATCTCACCTTGCTGCCCGGCTCCGTCATCCAGGGCATGATCGATATCGAGGGTGGCGGAGCAGGGGCCAACAACCTCTTTGTCGGCCAAGGCCTCAATCTTGCGACCACCTTTGAAACGGATTTGCCAGATAGTATCGAAACATATGGCGCACTCTGGACGGCGAACCCGGCAACCGGACTCGTTTCGGTTGCCGACACTTCGGCGCTTGCTGCCGGGGACAACGCCTTTTCCAATACAATGCGCGGCGTTTCCGGGGTGCTGGCACACCAACTTCAAAGCGAGCGGGTCGGTCCCAAACGGACCTGGTGGATCGATGGAACCGGCGGTTTGAGCGTGGTCAATAGCGGCGGCGCGGCAAATAGCATCACCAACACTCATGCCGGTCTCGTCACCGGTTTTGATACGGAACTCGGCAACGGAATGCGGGGAGGGTTGTTCGGCGGCCTTGCCGCCGGAAGTCTCGCAAGCGACGTCGAGAACGGCGCGACGCTTGGCACGAAAAGTTTCTTTCTTGGCGGCTATGGCCGTTATACGGCAGGCCGCTGGTATGCCGATGTCAACCTGACCGGCGGTATCGGCACGAACGCCTTCGAGCGCCTGGTGGCCAACAACCTCGTCCTCGGCGGTCTCGAAACGTCGAGCGGAAGCTTTACGTCATGGTTCCTCTCGCCGGAGATTACCATCGGTAGCAACGAAGGCTTTACCAACCGCGAAATCCGACCGAGCGCGACCATCCGCTACGGTTATCTGCACTCGGCAGGATTTACCGAGACCGGCCTGACGGCGGGCGAATTGTCCGCAGGTGCGCGCACGCAGCACATACTCAACCTGCGCCTGCAGGCGGCCATGCCTGTCGCGATCGGCGATTCCAATACCAAGATCGAAGCGCGGGCGGGTGTCGACGGCCGGCTGACAATGGGCGGCAGCTTCGATGCCGCGCTTGGCGGCATCGCCGTCGGCGAGTTCAGCCCCGGCGGAGAGGAGTTTGCGGCCGGTGCCTTTGTCGGCGCGGACCTCACACGACCGCTCGGCGGCAACCGCTCCTTCTACGCCTCGACGGAACTCGGCTTTGGTTCCGACACTGCGTTTCGCGCCGACATCAGGGCTGGCGTCAGGGGTGTGTTCTGACGGTCACGCCCGCCGCGCGGCATCCAGTCCCGTCGCGATGTCGTCCATCAGGTCGGAGACGTCTTCCAGTCCGATCTGCAGCCGCATGACCGCGCCGCCATAGTCGCGGGCCGAAACCGTCCTGTCGCCGAGATAGACTTGCACGGCAAGGCTTTCGTAGCCGCCCCAGGAATAGCCGAGACCGAAGATCTCCAGTGCGTCGAGAAAGGCTTCGGCCTCGGCGTCGCCACCTTCCAGCACGAAGGAGAAGATGCCGCTCGCACCGGAGAAATCCCGTTTCCAGATGGCATGGCCCGGATGGCTTTCCAGCGCGGGATGCAGCACGGCTTTCACGCCCGGCCGGCCTTCCAGCCAGCGCGCGATTCCGAGAGCGTTTTCTTGGTGCTTCTCCAGCCGCACACCCATCGTGCGCAAACCGCGCAACACCTGGTAGACGTCGTCCGGGCCGGCGGGCGTTCCGAGCGTCAGGTAGGTTTCGTACAACTGCTCCCAGCAGCGTTCATTCGCCGAGACGGTGCCGAGCAGCACGTCTGAATGTCCGGCCGGGTATTTCGTCGCCGCATGGATCGAGATGTCCACGCCGAAATCGAGCGGCTTGAAAAAGAGCGGCGTCGCCCAGGTGTTGTCCAGCATCGTCACGGCGCCCGCGGCCCTCGCCGCGGCGGCAATGGCCGGAATATCCTGCATCTCGAACGTGTTGGACCCAGGCGACTCCGTAAACACCACCTTGGTGTTCGGCTTGATAAGGTTCGCGATGTCGGCGCCGATTTCCGGCTCGTAATATTCGACCTCGACGCCAAGCCGCGCCAGCATCGTGTCGGCAAACCGGCGTGTCGGATTGTAGATCGTGTCGACGAAAAGCGCGTGGTCGCCTGCCGAGAGAAAGGCGAGGAGCGGTACTGTGACCGCGGCGAGCCCGGAGGGTACGGTAATGGTTCCGGCGCTTCCCTCCAGCGCGTCAACTGCCGAACACAGCGCATCCGAAGTCGGCGTGCCGCGCGTGCCGTAAGTGTATTTTTGGTTACGCGTCTTCATCGTCCGCGCATCGGGGAAGAGAACAGTCGAGGCGTGAACGACGGGTGGATTGACGAATCCGTGGAAGTCGCGCGGATTGTGCCCGCCATGCGCCAGTTGTGTGTTGATGCCTCTCTTCTTGCCCGTCGGCGCAGTCATGCGGATCGCTCCCTTGTTTATCGGCCCCGAATGGGTACGCATTTCTTGCGCAAACACAAGCGAGGCGTTACTCGCCACTGACGACCGCAGGCAAAAACGTTTTCGATGGGTTCTTCAAATAAAATCTCTGCCAGGATTTCCGCCGTCGCCGCCGGTGTCTCCAGCCTTTTGAAGGCGCGGTATGAGAGCGGCGAGGCGACGACCCGGCGCCTGTGGTTCCGCTTGTCCCGGCCGGTGCGGCGCGATATGCCGCCGGTCTGGTCGGAGCGCATGTTGTGGGTCGTTGTCGCGGCAATTTTTCTGACGGCCCTTGCCGCCGTTTTCGATCCGTACTTCCGCCCGCTAGGCGGACCGCCGCCCAATGCCGCGCTTCGTTTCCTGCGCGAGGTGACCGATAGCGTCAAATCAGGCTGGTACATTGTCCCTGCCATCACTATTATCGCGATCATCGGTCTGATGGATTGGCGGGAACTCAGAACCGCATCGCGCCGTGCAATGCTGACCGCCTACGGCCGCGCCGCCTACATTCTTGCCGCCATCGCCATTCCCGGCATTACCGTCAATATCATCAAGCAGTTCGTCGGGCGCGCGCGCCCGCGCCTGGCCGAAGAATTCGGAGTCTACGGCTTTTCACCGTTTCAGTTCGATGCCGTCTTTCAGGGCTTCCCGTCCGGCCATTCGGCGACAGCGGGTTCGCTCGCGGTAATCCTGATGCTCTGGCATCCGAACGCGAAGTGGCCGCTGTTTTTCGTCATGTTCGTGCTTGCCTGCGCGCGTATTCCGGCCGGCGCGCATTATCCGTCCGACGTCGTCGCCGGTTTTTCCATCGGCGCTATCATGGCGCTTGCGATTGCGCGCTGGCTGGCCCGCCGCCGCGCTGTCTTCAGTTTCGACGGCGAAGCGACGTTCCCTCGTCTCAACGGGTAAGATTGACGCCGCCCTGCGGAGCTTCCATCGCGGCTACCGGCGCTCAAAGCGCTGTGGGGGCGTTTGGAGAATGCGACACAATTGTGTCATTCGCCCTTGACGGTGCTGGGAAATTGGCTTTGTCTTCCATTGTGGAGGGAGGCGTCGGTGGCGTATTTAACGATGCGCCGCCTCGTGGTGGTCATTTTTATGATCCCTGGGGCCGATGCTCATGCCCGTCTGATGTAACGTGAGCAACGAGAGGTTGAACTCGATGAAGAAACTGATGCTGACCGGCGTTCTGGGCGCTGCGGCACTGGCCATGGCCGGTTCCGCTGCCTCTGCAGCAACGCTCGATGATGTGAAGGCGAAGGGATTCGTGCAGTGCGGCGTGAGCCAGGGCCTGCCCGGCTTCTCCAACCCTGACGCCGACGGCAACTGGAGCGGCCTCGATGTCGATCTTTGCCGCGCGGTGGCAGCGGCGATTTTCGGCGATGGCGATGCGGTGAAGTTTACTCCGCTTTCGGCCAAGGAGCGCTTTACCGCGCTGCAGTCCGGCGAGGTTGACCTCCTTTCGCGCAACACCACCTGGACCATGAGCCGCGACACGCAGCTCGGCCTGAACTTTGCCGGCGTCAACTACTATGACGGCCAGGGCTTCATGATCCGCACGTCGATGGATATCAATTCGGCTCTCGAACTGTCCGGCGCTTCGGTGTGCACCAACACCGGCACGACGACCGAGCTCAACGTCGCCGACTACTTCCGTGCCAACAACATGGAATACGAACTGGTCGCCTTCGAAAAAGCTGACGAAGTGGTTGCCGCCTATGATGCCGGCCGCTGCGATGTCTACACGACCGACCAGTCCGGCCTCTATGCACAGCGCCTTAAGCTCACCGATCCGGGCGAGCACAAGGTTCTGCCGGAAATCATCTCCAAGGAGCCGCTTGGTCCGGTTGTTCGTCAGGGCGACGATCAGTGGTTCAACATCGTCAAATGGGTCCACATCGCGACCGTGAACGCCGAAGAACTCGGTGTGAACCAGGCCAATGTCGACGAGATGAAGGACGGCGACAATCCGTCGGTGAAGCGTCTGCTCGGTACCGAGGGTGAATTCGGCGCTGCCATCGGTCTCGGCAACGACTGGGCTTACAACGCCATCAAGGCAGTCGGTAATTACGGTGAGATCTTCGACCGTAACGTCGGCCCGGACACGCCGCTCGGTATCGCTCGCGGCGTGAATGCGCTGTGGTCGAAAGGTGGCCTGATGTACGGCCCGCCGATCCGCTAAGACAAAAAACCTCACCCGGCCGCATCGCGGCCGGGTGAATTGCTTCAGGGTGGGGATATGCCATCTCAGCTGATTGGGGACGCAGCTGTGCAGCGACCAATGCCTGGGATGACATGTCCGTCACGACGAACAGGTGAATAAGCGATATGGCTGTTACCGACGTAACACCCGGCGGGCCGGGCGCCTCCGAGGAAAGCGCTCCGAAGGCCGCTCTTCTCAATAATCCGGAAGTTCGAGGCTGGTTGTTCCAGGTCGTGTTGGCTGTCCTGGTTGTCTATCTGGCATACACGGGCTGGACCAACATGAACGCCAACCTGCAGGCGGCTGGTATCGCCTCCGGTTGGGGCTTCCTGAACACCAATGCCGGCTTTGCCATCAGCCAGTCGCTGATCGAATATAGCCAGGCATCCTCGACCTATGGCCGCGTTTACCTTGTCGGGTTGATCAACACACTGGTTGTCGCGTTCGCCGGGATTATTTTCGCCACCATCATCGGTTTCATCGTCGGCGTCGCGCGCCTGTCGAAGAACTGGCTCATCAGGAAGCTTGCCACGGTCTATGTCGAAAGCCTGCGCAACATCCCGCTGCTGCTGCAGATTTTCATCTGGTATTTCGGCGTCCTCCGGCTGTTGCCGCAGCCCCGCAACGGACTCGATTTCGGCTTCCTCGGTTTGCTGAACAACCGTGGCTATTTCGCGCCCAAGCCGGTGTGGGGCGAGGGTGCGGCTTTCATCTTCTATGCGTTCATCGCCGCTTGCGTTATCGCCTGGGCAATTAGCCGCTGGGCTTACAAGCGGCAGATGGCGACCGGCCAGATTTTTCCGAGTTTTCTGGTTGGGCTCGGTATCATTATCGTGCTGCCGCTGATCGTCTTTATCGCCGCCGGTTCGCCGCTGAGCTGGGATATTCCGGAAGCGGGCGGATTCCGTCCGAAGGGTGGCATGACGATCATCCCTGAATACATTGCCATGCTGGTCGCGCTATCGACCTACACGGCCTCCTTCATTGCCGAAATAGTCCGTGCCGGCATTCTCGCCGTCAGCGGAGGGCAGACCGAAGCGGCGCATGCGCTGGGTCTCAGGAGCGGTCCGACTCTGCGTCTGGTCGTTATTCCGCAGGCTCTGCGTATCATTATTCCGCCGCTGACCAGCCAGTATCTGAACCTGACGAAGAATTCCTCGCTCGCCGTCGCCATTGCCTATCCGGAGTTGACTTCCGTGTTTGCCGGCACCGCGCTCAACCAGACGGGCCAGGCTGTCGAGATCATCTCGCTGACAATGCTGACCTATCTGACGATTTCGCTTCTCACGTCGCTGTTCATGAACTGGTACAACAGCCGCGTGGCGCTGGTGGAGAGATAAGACTATGAGCAACCAGCCGCACACGGCCGACGTGGCCTTTGTCCGCAGCAAAATGCTGGCCGAACAGCCTGCGCCGACGATGTCGAAAGGCGCCGTTGCCTGGCTGCGCGAAAGCCTGTTTTCCTCAATTCCCTATACAATCCTGACGCTGTTCTGCATCTATATCCTTTATGTCGTCATCCCGCCGGTCGTCAGCTTCATGGTGACCAATGCGGTATGGACAGGCGCGGACCGCGCGGTGTGCGCCACCGAGGCGCAGGGTGGCCTTCAGCCCAACGGCTGGTTCGGCGCCTGCTGGGCCTATGTCGGCGCCTATGCCAACCAGTTCGTCTACGGCCGTTATCCCGATGCGGAACAATGGCGGGTCAACATTGTCGGCATTCTGTTCTTTGGTGGCTTGATCCCGCTACTGATGCCAGCGGCGCCGTTCAAGCGGGAGAACATCCTGTTTGTCGCGGTGATCTTTCCGCTTGCCGCGCTGATCTTGCTGACCGGCGGCCATTTCGAGGTGACAAGCCTGTATATTCCGCTCGCCGTCCTCACCGTTTTGGGACTGATCGCGGCATTTGCATTTGCCTACCTGTCGGATTCCGATCCGTTGCCGAGCCTGAAGTCGGTTGCCGCTATGTTTGCAGGGCTGTTTATCCTGCTTTTCATACTCGGCTTCGATTTCGGCCTGAACCATGTCGAGACCGAGGTGTGGGGCGGATTGCTGGTGACGCTCGTTATTGCCGTGACCGGCATCGCCGCGTCATTGCCGCTGGGTATCGCGCTGGCGCTCGGCCGTCGCTCCGCGCTCCCGATTGTGCGTTTCTTCTCGATCGTGTTCATCGAGTTCTGGCGCGGCGTGCCGCTGATCACCGTCCTGTTCATGTCCTCGGTGATGCTGCCGCTGTTCCTGCCGGAAGGCGTCTCGTTCGACAAGCTGTTGCGCGCGCTGATCGGCGTCGCGCTGTTCTCCTCGGCCTATATGGCGGAGGTGGTGCGCGGCGGCCTGCAGGCGTTGCCCAAGGGGCAGTACGAAGGCGCCATGGCGCTTGGGCTCAACTGGACGCAGATGATGCGCATGATCATCCTGCCCCAGGCGCTCAAGCTGGTGATCCCCGGCATCGTCAACACTTTCATCGGCCTGTTCAAGGACACCACGCTGGTACTCATCATCGGCCTGTTCGATTTCCTCGGCCAGATCCAGTCGTCCTTCTCGGACCCCGCCTGGTCGTCACCCGTGCAGTCGCTGTCGGGCTACTTCTTCGCAGCCATTGTCTACTGGATCTTCTGTTTCTCCATGTCGCGCTACTCCATGTTCATGGAACGCAAGCTCGATACCGGTCACAAACGATAAGGAACCCGGAAAATGTCTGATAACGCTGCCGCATCCGAGGAGATCAGGGCCGACCGTTCCAAGATGGCGGTCTCTGACACCGATGTCGCGATTGAAATCGTAGATATGCACAAGTGGTACGGCGACTTCCATGTCCTGCGCGACATCAACCTGAAGGTGATGCGTGGCGAGAGAATCGTCATTTGCGGACCGTCAGGTTCCGGCAAGTCGACCATGATCCGCTGCATCAACCGCCTTGAGGAACACCAGAAGGGAAAGATTCTCGTCGACGGGATCGAGCTGACCAACGATCTGAAGAAGATCGACGAAATCCGCCGCGAGGTCGGCATGGTGTTCCAGCACTTCAATCTGTTCCCGCATCTGACGATCCTGGAAAACTGCACGCTGGCGCCGATCTGGGTGCGCAAGATGCCGAAGAAGGAAGCCGAGGAGCGCGCTATGCACTTCCTCGAGCGCGTCAAGATTCCGGAGCAGGCGAGCAAGTATCCCGGCCAGCTCTCGGGCGGTCAGCAGCAGCGCGTGGCGATTGCCCGCTCGCTATGTATGAACCCGCGTATCATGCTGTTCGACGAACCGACATCGGCGCTCGATCCGGAAATGATCAAGGAAGTTCTCGACACCATGGTGGGGCTGGCTGAAGAAGGCATGACGATGCTCTGCGTTACCCACGAAATGGGTTTTGCACGGCAGGTCGCCAATCGCGTGATTTTCATGGACCAGGGGCAGATTGTCGAGCAGAATGAGCCTGATGACTTTTTCGACAATCCGCAGCACGAGCGGACCAAGCTGTTCCTAAGCCAGATCTTGCACTGAGTATTGCGTATCCATAGTGCAGGACAAAAGCCGGCCCTCGTGGCCGGCTTTTTTCATTCCGGCATCGTGTAGCCGTAGAGCCAGTCGAGATCGCCGAAAAACGCTTCCGGTGAACGCATCGAGAAGAACATGTTGCGCGCCAGCCGTCCTGCGCCGCTCTGGTGATAGGTCCAGCGATTGAACTCGGTGCGCCGCGCAACCCGCAGAACCCGGCCGAGGCGCAACGATCTGAAATGCAGGAACGCTTCTTCGAGATCGTCGGGGTGCCTGGAGAAGGCGATCCCGACCGCGTACCCGTCCTCGATCGCCATGGCGGCGCCTTGTGCGGCAAACGGCTCCATGCCATGCGCGGCATCGCCGATCAGCATCACGCGGCCTTTATGCCAGGGCGCCGAGGGCGAAACCGCGTTAAGCGGCCAAGTGGTCCAGCTTGCCTTGTCCACTGTGCCCAGGTCGGTAATGCCCTTTGCGCTTTCTATAAGCTTCGCCAGTTGCTCCTGGTCGGCCTTGTGTGACCAGTCATGCGCCTCCAGCCGGCCATGTGTGATCGCGACAATGTTCAGGGTTTCCGAATTGCGTACCGGATAAGTCACCAGATGGCTGTCCGGGGCCATCCAGGCGGTGACCTTGTTCGCGCTTGCCGTCGAGGCCGGGCCGATGGCCCGCCAGGCGATGCGTCCGCTGGGCTTTGGTTCCGCGGCGCCCGGGATGGCGGAACGTGTCCTGGACCAGATGCCGTCTGCGCCGATCAGTATATCCGAGATGATTTCGCGCGTTCCCGTATCCGACTTCAGGCCGATTGTGACGCTGCCGTCATCCTGCCTCACGTCGGTAACGCGATGGCCGGCGATGATATCGATCGCCGGGTCGGCAGTTGCCGCGTTGTACAGGGCCGCATGCAGATTGGCGCGGTGCGCGGTCAGATAGGGCGCGCCCATTTTTTCCAGCCATTCCGGCGTGATCGCGATGTCGAGCAGGATGCGCCCGCTCGGCGCGTCGCCAAGACGGATGGCGGTCGGAGAGACCGCCTTTTCGGCGAGGGCGTCCAGTACACCGAGATCGCGCAGGATACGGCTGGCATTGGGCGCAATTTGAAGTCCGGCACCCACTTCCGACGGTTCGCGGAAGTCTTCGACGATTGTGGAGTCGATGCCGCGCCTGGCCAGGGCCAGCGCGGCGGTAAGACCGGCGATTCCCGCGCCGGCAATAACTATGTGTACCCTGTCACTCACCTGTACCGGCCGTTTTGGAGTTGTATCTGCCGGTCAGGCAGCCGACTGCGCGGGCTCGAAAAGGCAGCCCTCGGGGCGCGTTCCCTCCGCGCCGAGCTTCGGATTGTAGACGTAGAGCGTAGAGCAATAGGGGCAAACCTTCTCGCTCTCGTCACCCATGTCGAGAAAGACATGCGGATGATCGAAAGGAGGTTTCGCACCCACGCACATGAACTCCTTTACGCCGATTTCGATCTTCGAATGTCCGGCATCGTTCTGGAAGTGAGGCGTTGCGTGGCCAGCCATCGTAAAGTCCTGTGTGAATGTCCATATGATTGCGCGGCTGCGTAGCAGCCAATTCCGCATTGCACACTAGCGCCCCGAAACCGGAATTGGTAGCCAGTTGCGGTGCAAATCCGCCAACAAGCCAACTCATTGCAGCAGATATGCGAAATGCCTGATTTTTCTCATGACGATCTCAGAATTGCCTATTTCGATGAAGGCGAGCCCGCGGGCGATCCTGTCCTGCTGATCCATGGATTCGCGTCCAACAAGACGGTCAACTGGATCAATCCCGGCTGGCTGAAGACGCTCGGCGATGCCGGATATCGGGTGATCGCCATTGACAATCGCGGCCACGGCGAAAGCGACAAGCCGCACGAAACCGAAGCCTATACGCCGGAAAAGATGGCCGGAGACGCAATCACGCTGTTGCGGCATCTGAATATCCCGAGCGCCCATGTGATGGGCTATTCGATGGGCGCACGCATATCGGCCTTTATGGCGCTGGCCGCACCCGAGATGATGCGCTCGGTCGTCTTCGGTGGTCTCGGCCTCGGCATGGTCGAGGGGGTTGGCGGTTGGGAAGGCATCGCGGAAGCCTTGCTCGCCGATTCAATCGATGATGTGACCGAGGCGCGCCCGCGCACGTTCCGCGCATTCGCCGAGCAGACCGGTAGCGACCGTGTCGCGCTCGCGGCCTGCATCCAGGCCTCGCGTAAGAAACTGACGCCGCAACAGGCAGCGACCATCGAAGCACCTGCGCTGATTGCCGTCGGTACGAAGGACGATATCGCCGGTCCGCCACAGGAACTCGCGGCCCTGATGCCGCATGCGAAAGCTGTCGATATTCCCGGCCGCGATCACATGCTTGCGGTCGGCGACCGGATTTTCAAGCAGTCGGTCTTGGAATTTCTGGGCGGAATTCATTAACCGCCCTTGATCATCGCTTAAGAAGATTTGATCTCAACGCGTTTAAATTCGGGGCTGGATACGCTATTTGTCGGCGAACCGAAAACGATGGAGCTTGCCATGGCACAGCATCGCAAATCCGTTTCTTCCTCGCAGGTCCAGGCTCTGGATCCGATCTGGCACGCCGTTCGCGAGGAAGCCGAGGCCGCGATCGCCAAGGATCGCGCGCTCGGTGCATTCATGCTGACGACGGTTCTCAACCAGCCGACGCTGGAGGAGGCGGTGATCCATCGTATTTCCGAACGCCTCGACCATCCTGACATGTGCGCGGATCTGTTGCGCCAGTCCTTCCGTTCCATGATGGAAGCCGATCCGACCTGGAGCGAGATCGTGCGCGTGGACATGCAGGCCGTCTATGACCGTGATCCGGCATGCACGCGATTCATCGAGCCGCTGCTTTACTTCAAGGGCTTCCACGCGATCCAGACGCACCGTCTGGCCCACTGGCTTTTTTGTGAGGGCAGGCTCGATTTTGCGCTTTACCTGCAAAGCAGGTCCTCGGCCGTTTTCCAGACGGACATCAACCCGGCGGCTCGCGTGGGCAAGGGTATTTTTCTGGACCATGCCACCGGCCTTGTCGTCGGCGAAACCGCGGCGATCGGCGACAATGTTTCCATCCTTCATTCGGTTACGCTCGGCGGCACCGGCAAGGAAGGCAGTGACCGGCACCCGAAAATTGGCGACGGCGTGCTGATCGGCGCCGGCTCCAAGATCCTCGGCAATATCAAGATCGGCAATTGCAGCAAGGTGGCCGCGGGTTCGGTCGTGCTTAAGGACGTGCCGCCTTCAATGACGGTTGCCGGCGTTCCCGCCCGCGTGATGGGTGGATCGGGCTGCAGCGAGCCGTCGCGCGCGATGGATCAGCTTTTGGAATCGGACTAGCCGCCGATTACTGACATTGGCAGGTAACTCAGGCGCGCCGGACTTGCGCTGGCGCGCCAATCATGTTTTGCCATCGTGCAATGCGGGACAACATGAAGATCGAGAACAGGAGCCTGTCCGTGACATCCGAAGAACTGACGAAGCTGACGCGTTTTTTCCAGAATACCTTCGGAAACACGTCCCTCGCGATCAAGCCGCGTCCGCGTATCACTGATTCGGCCGAGCTCTACGCCGGCGACGAATTTCTCGGCATCGTTACGCGCATCGAAGACGAGGGCGAGATTTCCTACGACCTCTCCATGTCGATCCTCGATATCGATCTGGAAGACTAGTCGCTCCCAGCGGCCAGAAGGTCGTTCAGAAAAACGGGCAGGGCGACATGCAGCCCGCGCCATTCAATTAGCAGCCTTGCCGGAAAGCGGATTTGCGCGGTCAGCGTTTGGCCGAAGTGTATCTCGGTCTCGCAAGGCGCAAGCACGACTTGTGCGGCATCCGGATCCTGGCAGCGTGCGACGAAGCGCTCGCCGCCACGCACACCGGGCGCGCTATAGACGAGACGCTCGCTGATATATCCGTGTTCGGCGGATAGCGTATGGGCCAGCAGTTCCGGACCGGCCGCTAACGGCCCGCCGGTCATCACCTTCCTGTAAACCGGATCGAAACGCCCGGCCATGTCACGGGTCGTGGCCCGCGTCATGATCGAGATGAAGACGATGGAATTCGTCTCCGGGTCGACATTGTTGAACTCGGCCGCCAAATGGTCTCGGAAACCCGAAATGCTAGGCCAGTGGATGTAGAGATCGACCCGTTTCGTCCTCCCTGAATGGCGCTGTTCGTCCTTCCGGATCATATTGGCCGGAATGGAAAGGCGGTCGGCGCCGATTTTAAGTTCGAAACGTTCAGTCGATGACGTGTGACCGGCATGGATCAGCGTTCGTCCATAGAGCTTTCCGGCTATCAGGATCGCGACGCAAACCAGGGTCAGAACTCCAAATCCGACAAACAGCCGCATTGCCAGATCGGGAATTCCCTTTCTGACATCCAGGCGGTCTTCGGCAGTGGCTGTCGCTGTTGGCATGATCTCGTCAATGTGCCCCGGATTGGCACAGGAAAACTGGCACCATTCGTGCATCACTCGATACATCTTTGGTAAACTTTCGGTAAACGGGGATGTGTCGATGGTTGCGTTTATGATCTTTGTCACCGGGGCGGCGGTGGCTATGGCGTTGTTCTACCTTATTCGCGGGTTGATCGGCTTTTCGCCGGACTTCACTCGCGAAACGCTGGACGAAATCGGTATGCTGGCGGCGTTCGTCGTCTATTGTTGCACGGGGCCTGTGCTTCTGGTCCGTGCGCTCGACAAGGCTGAGCCGGGCAGCATTGCTCTCTCATTGCGAAACACTTTCGCTTTCACCTTTCTCATCCTGGCGTGGACCGGGTCGCTCGGTATTCTCGCCCTGGAAAGCGCTCGGGCGCTCTTGTAGGCCGGGCCGTTCCCGTGACAGTTTCCCGGCTGCAATAGCGAAACGGGAGAAGATATGGCGCTCTACGAACTGGATGGCGTAAAGCCGGAACTTGCGGGCAGGGGGCCGGCATTCGTTGCCGATGACGCGCATGTCATCGGCAAGGTCACGCTTGGCGATGACAGCGGAATCTGGTTCGGCTGTGTCCTGCGTGGAGACAATGAGCGTATCACTATCGGTGCGCGTACAAACGTGCAGGAACATACCGTCATGCACACCGATATGGGTTTCCCACTCGAAATTGGTGAGGGGTGTACGATCGGACACCGCGCGATGCTGCACGGTTGTACAGTAGGGGAGAACAGCCTCATCGGCATCGGCGCCATTGTGTTGAATGGCGCCCGGATCGGCAAAAACTGTCTCGTCGGCGCCGGTGCGCTTGTCACCGAGGGCAAGGAATTCCCGGATGGCAGTCTTATTGTCGGCTCGCCGGCCCGTGTCGTGCGCGCGCTCGATGACAAGGCGATCGAGATGCTTCGCTGGTCGGCCGGCCACTACGTGGACAACGCGCGGCGTTTCGCGGCGGGCCTGAAACCCGCCTGAACGGAATCCCAAAAGAAAGAGCCGGCCATCTGGGATGGCCGGCTCCTGACCCGGTCGTTGGGGATGGGATGGTTTGGGGACTCGACCGGGGACCTCTTTGACCTTTGTGCCGACTAGTTTTGCGCGACGCTCCTGCGTTGATCGATGATATCGACCCACTTTCCGGCATTTGCCGAGGACTGCCGCTTCAGGAAGCGGTAACGCGTGTCGCGCCAGTCGAGGACGGAACCGACAAGATTGTCGAGAACGAAGTCGCCGTGGTCCGTGCGCACTGTCAGCACCGCATGGCCGTCGCCATTCGGCTGCAGCACGACCGTCATCAGCAAGTTGCCCGGATTGAAACCCGCAGAGATAAGTTCGTGGCGCTTGAGAAGGGCATAGTCCTCGCAATCGCCGTATTTGACCGGATAGGACCAGATTTCTTCGCGCCCCCACATCTCGATATCCGTACGCGGCACGATCGCCGAGTTGACGTCGGAGTTGATCTGCAGAAGCTTCTTCCATTTCGCCGGCGTCAGCGTATCAGGCGCGACTTTCGAGCCGTTGGAACGGCATTCGGCCGGTACCTGCTGGCAAAACTCGTAGTGGCCGATCGGCTGGCTGGTGTAGCGCCCGACCTTCATTGGCGTCGCTTGTGCGTTTGCCATGCCGGAGCCAAGCGTGAATACCGCGACAACTGCGGCAAGCGGAAAATAGTTTTTCTTTGATTTATGCATACCATCGTCTCCCCGATGGCAGCGACAATGGCATGTAATATTTTAGTTATCGCGAAGTACGCGCAGTGCATTTAAGCAAAGTCAAATCTATATTTAAATAAATGTCGACCTGCATTTGAATTCAACTTTCGAAGAATTTGTATAAAATTGTAGCGAAAATTCCAGAAAAAAAGCCGCCGGCGCCGGCATTCGGCTTTACGCAAAGAAAAAGCGCCCCGCAAATGCGGAGCGCTTTCCCGGAGGTCGGAAAGGGAGGCCCTAACCGAGATACTGTTTCAGGGATTCCCGGCGCTGTACGACCGCGAACTCGATCGCAATGCCTTCCTCGAAGTGACGAACTACCTGGCCGCGCATGTTGCCAAGCGTGACCAGCGTTCCGATTGCCGGGCGAACGTCGATCTCGATGGCGGCTCCCGAAAGGGAAAGGTCGATGATGCGGCACTTGTACTGCCGGCCGTCTTCCAGCGAAAGGACGCCGGCGGGATTGCGCGGGGCGATACGCTCGTGGCGGCGATCTTCCGGCAGGTCGAGCTCATGCTTGTTGGCAAGCCATGTAAGCTGCGCCGCGAGTTTGGCTTTCTTTCGCGGTGTTGTGTTCAGTTCGAGCGCGAAACCGTCGGGCATGACGCGCGATATTTTGCCTTCGATCCGGCCGATATGGTCGACATAGGCGATTACGCGCTCACCGACCTGGCCGGCGCCCTCAGTTACGAGAAATGCGCTGCCCGGCGACATGTCGATGACCTGGCAACGATGCTCGGAACGGTCTGACAGCATCAGGCGGCCATGTAGCAGCACCTTGACCCGTTGGTGCTGCCGGCGTTCGTGTTCGATTTCGGTTTGCTGTGCGCCGAGCATTATGCGGTCAGTCCGTTTGGTCTGGAATGGTGCCCGAGCATAGGGTTTGGCTAGTTAACGGCTGGTTATTGGTTGGCGTTATTGCCGCCTTGTTCGACGTATCCGAATGCGGTTGTGGTTACTTCTTTCCACCGTCATGAACGGTGAAGATGCGCAATGCGGCTTTTGAGCGGGCCTGATTGCTGCCGCTCAGCAGCTTCAGGCGTTCGCGCAAACCCGGTTCGGACCCAATCTCTTCGTGGCGAACGGGCACCGAGGGGCGGTTGTGCAGGAACGGGAGGTCCTTTTGCGAATCGATATAGCGAATGCCGCGCAGTTCGAGCTTTGCTGGTTCGGCGCCAAACCAGTAGGGTGTTTTTTTCGGGCTTGCGATACCTAGAATACGGGTGGCCTCGTCGGCCAGCGGAAACAAGGCGATTTCGACCGGAACGCCGGTACCGTCGCCCTTTTCCGCGAATGCGTCCAGCACGACAAGGACCTTGTGCCTTTCGACAGCGTGCAGCACCTTCAGGAGGGCCGGGCGGTCGACTTCGCGAAACAGGTTTGCAAACGGTTGCCCCTTGATTTCCCGGCAGCGCAGGCTGCAAATCCGCGTTCCGGCCAGACGGAATGCGAATTCGCCATCGTCTTCCCGCTTCTCGAGCAGCATGACGGACGGCAGCAGCCCGCCGAGCGCGGCTGGTGAGATCTCCGCGCGCAGCGGAGCTTCACGTTTGCCGCGGATTTCGTTCCAGTAATCGTATAGCCCGATCGTTTCTTTATGACGCATGTCTCGGTTGCCTCGGTCCCCGAATCCAGGTCGCTGTCCCGATTTGAAACAGCGGCACGGTTTTCCTTCACCCACGCCGAATGAACGCGCATTTTCCGGGCCAATCCGGCGCTGCCGGGCAGATTAAGGTTAACAAAGGGTTTCGATTGCGGTTGCGGATCGTCTCTGCCAAGTTTCGTTCAACGGAGCCATTCGGTTTCACAGCAGCAAACTTTTCGGGATGGGCAGGGGGCTCACCGGGCCATTCAAGCGAAAGCTTGAATGGCTTTCTTTTTGTCCGATATACCCGTCATGAATTTCGAACTCGCTTCATGAACGCTCCAGCCGATCCATCGAACACAGGCGAACCGCCGTCGCGAGCGTATCCGCCGGCCGGAAATCCGCCGGTCTTCAACGTGCATGGTGCAATCGTGGCCCTGGCGGCGATCTGCATCGGCGTTCATGTCATCCGCACGCAATTTCTGTCGCCCGGCGCGGACATGCGGCTGGTGATCGAGACAGCCTTTTTTCCGATCCGCTACATGCCGGATCTTTTCAGGCTTGATTTCGCGACGATCCTTTCGCCGGTTACCTACGCGTTTCTGCATGGTGATTGGGTGCATTTGACTATCAACATGGTCTGGCTGGCCGCATTCGGTTCGCCGCTCGCTTATCGCATCGGCTGGCGCCGCAGTCTTGTCTTCTGGGTGGTCACCGCCGCGATTGCCGCCGCGACCCATTTGGCGATCTATTTCGGCGACCCGGTGCCGGTAATCGGCGCTTCGGGCGCGGTTTCCGGTTTCATGGGGGCGGCGGCCCGTTTCGGCCTGCGCGCCAACCGGCGCAATCCGCGTCGGGGTTTCGACGGGCCGTTGCTCTCTGTGCGCGATACGTTCCGTGCACGCGGAGTGGTGCCGTTTCTTCTTGTCTGGATCGGCATGAACATTGCCATCGGGCTCGATCTTCTCGGTATGCAACAGGGTAGTACGACCGCATGGGAAGCGCATATCGGCGGACTATTGTCCGGCTTTATCCTCATTCCCTATTTTGACCGCCGCGGCCCGGTCTCGGCTGACCTACGGTAAGCAATTCTTGCAAATTGCACACCTCGGGCGCATTCTGTTCTCGGGGGAAGCAAGGAGGAGAATGCCGCTCATGATGGTCAAGCACATACTTGCCGACAAGGGTACGAATGTTTTTACATTGCCTCTCGATGCGACCGGTACGGACGCGGTGAACGCGCTTGCCGCGCACAATATCGGCGCGTTGGTCGTGACGACGCCGGACAAGGTGATCAAGGGGATCCTTTCCGAACGCGACATTGTGCGCGCCATCAAGGAAAATGGCACGGACATGCTTCATCGTCCGGTTGCTGACATTATGACAACCAGGGTCCGCACCTGCACGGAGGAGTCGACTATACTCGAGGTGATGGAACTGATGACCGAAGGCCGGTTCCGTCACCTTCCGGTCGAGAGCGAAGGCAAACTCGCCGGAGTCATTTCTATCGGCGACGTCGTCAAACGGCGGATTGTGGAAGTGGAGCGCGAAGCGGAGGAAATCCGTTCCTACATCGCTTCGGCCTGAACCAGGCCGTCAGACCATTTCGGTGAGGCGCTGCAGATCGGGCAAGCGGCTCATGGTGGCTTCGTAGCCGCGGTCGATCGCCTCGGAGGCGCGGTGAAAATCGGCAAGCCCGATATCGGAAAGCCGCGGATGCAAAGCATAGTCCGGCGGATCGCCGGCCAGTCGTGCCCGCGAGATACGATCCTGGATGATGTTGTAGGATTCGACCATCACGCCGGAAATGCCAAGCCGGACCGGTTTGGCTGGCACTTTGCGATGTGATCGGTCGCTACTGTCATCGGTCGCCCGCACATTCATCTCGGCGCGCGGCGCACCGTGCTTGACGACGCCGGACCGCCCGAAGAGATCGTAGTTCAGGTTGACCGCCACGACGCGGGGCTGTTCATGCGCCCGGCACACCGAGACCGGCACCGGATTGACCAGCGCGCCGTCGACCAGGACCTTGCCATTGCAATCGACGGGTTCGAAAATCCCGGGAAGCGAATAGGAGGCCCGCATCGCCGCGACCAGGTCGCCATGCGTCAGCCAGATCTCGTGGCCGGTGGCGATTTCCGTGGCGACTGCAACGAACGGCTTCGGCAGATTTTCGATATGCACGTCGTGCATGTGCTCTTCCATTTCCCGGTTGAGCCGCATGCCGCCGAACAGTCCTGAACCCGCGAACTGGATATCGAGCAGTCCGAGCATGCGCCGCCGGCTAAGCGACCGGGCGAAGCGCTCGAGTTCGTTGAGTTTGCCGGCGAGGTAACAGCCGCCGACAAGCGCGCCGATGGAAGTGCCCGCTATCATCTCGATTTCGATGTTGGCTTCGTCCAGCGCATGAAGGACGCCGATATGGGACCAGCCGCGTGCGGCGCCGCCGCCAAGCGCAAGCGCAATCGAATTCCGGCGCGCCGGTTTCGGCGCTTCATCGGAAGTTTCTGGTGGTTCCTCGGCCACTGCCTTCCGGCGGGAAAACGTTGCTAAATTCATGGCGTACGGACGGCGTCCCCCAATCGATATTCTTCGAGTGTGGGCGAAATTAGTGTCAAATCCGTGAAAGAATCACGTCTTGGCGCCGTAGACGGCATTCGGGTCGAAACGTGGGGTATCGGATTCATCCATCGCAAGCTGCGCCCGCGCGTCCGGTCCGGTCGTCACGATGCGGTAGAAACAACTGCGCCGGCCGGTATGGCAATTTGCCCCGTCGCCCGCGGTCTCGACCTTCAGGAGAATACAGTCCTGGTCGCAATCGACCCGGACTTCCCTGACCGACTGCATGTTTCCGGAGGTTTCGCCCTTCTTCCAGATAGCCCGGCGCGAGCGCGACCAGTAGTGCGCGATACCCGTATCAAGGGTCAGGCGCAGCGCCTCGGCATTCATGTGCGCTACCATCAGCACGGTATTGTCGCTTGCATCGACGGTAACTGCCGTTACGAGGCCGTCCGCGTTGAAGCGCGGCGAAAGAACGTCACCGGTTTCCAGCTCGTCCTTGGAGCCGGCGGCGGGGAAGGGGGTGTTCCGCGAAGTCGTCATGCGACGGCTCTACGCCGCCGCGGTTCCGCGATCAAGCCGCGCTTGCGCCGCGCACCATGGAAATGAAGCGCACCTGCTCGCTCGGATCGTCCTTGAATCTGCCGGTAAATGAGGTGGTGATGGTCGTCGAGCCCTGTTTGCGGATGCCGCGCATGGCCATGCACATGTGTTCGGCTTCCACCATCACGGCGATGCCGCGCGGCGTCAGCGCCTCGTTGATCGTGGATGCGATCTGCGAGGTCATCGCTTCCTGCGTCTGCAACCGCTGTGCGTAGATATCGACCACGCGGGCGATTTTCGACAGGCCGAGCACCCGGTTGTCCGGCAGATAGGCGACATGCGCCTTGCCGATGATCGGCACCATGTGATGCTCGCAGTGCGAGTGGAAGGAAATGTCCTTCACCAGCACGATATCATCGTAGCCGGCCACCTCCTCGAAGGTGCGGTCGAGCACTTCGTGCGGATCCATTTCGTAGCCCGCGAACATTTCACGATATGCCTTGGCGACGCGCTGCGGTGTTTCGAGCAGACCTTCGCGATCCGGATCGTCGCCGGCCCAGAGCAGCAGGGTGCGAACCGCGGCCTCGGCATCTTCCTGCGTCGGGCGCGCTGGCTTTTTCTTCGCCTTGTCCTCTTCCGAATTGTTCGAAAGAGCGTTGACCATGGCATCCATGAAAGTGTCTCCCGTAGTTCCGGTCTTGATACGCCGGAACGAGTTAAACGGACTACCGACCTCTTAATAAACCGGAACCGTTGGGCTCCGGTCAACGGCACGCGGCATATGCCTTGTTCCCGCGCGCTTGTAAAACATATATGATGCGTAACGCGGGAAAACAGGCCCGTGCGCCGAATAACCGGCATGCGAAAGCGGTGCAATACCGGAGCAGATAGAGTGATCGACGACGTCTACAACGCGAAAATCCTGGAATTCGCCGGCAATATTCCGCGCACTTCGCGGCTGGCCGATCCGGACGCTTCGGCGAAAGCGCATTCCAAACTGTGCGGTTCGACTGTGACCATAGACCTGAAACTCGATGGCGATACCGTGACCGACTACGGCGCCGAGGTGAAGGCCTGCGCGCTCGGCCAGGCCGCATCTTCGATCATGGCGCAGAACATCGTCGGCGCGACCGCCGAAGAGTTGCGCACGGTGCGTCAGCAGATGATCGCCATGCTCAAGGAAGACGGCCCGGCGCCGACCGGCCGTTTTGCCGATCTGCAATACTTGATGCCGGTCAAGGATTACCGCGCCCGCCATGCCTCGACGCTGCTTGTCTTCGACGCCGTGGTCGATGCGCTTGACCAGATCGCTGAACGGCGCGCAAGCGCAGCCTGATCTCATGTGCCCTGACCACACCCATGACAGTCATCCGTCGCCGGTCCGCCGCAGCCGCAATTGGCAGGGCCGATGGCCGAAGACGCCGGGCCGCTTGCTCGGTACGTCGTTGATCCGGCTCTACCAGCTTACGCTGTCGGGTTTCATCGGCAACAATTGCCGTCATATCCCGACCTGTTCGGAATACGGATACGAGGCGATCGCCCGGCACGGCCTGTTGAAAGGCGGCTGGCTGACGCTGAAGCGCGTCGCGCGATGCGGGCCGGGCGGAACCTGCGGAATCGACAACGTCCCCGAAAAATACTGAACGACTTCAGACTGTTATCCCGTGCCGGGTCATTGGCCGGAAAAAACCGGCCGGAATGGCACAGCAGGCAATTGTATTTTCATAACAGCAGTTTAACTGTGGATGTGCGCATCAGCGCATTGGAGTACACCGGTGAGCGAGACGCAGACGCCACAGACCGAAGCGACGGGCGACACCTTCATCGCTGAAATCTACAGCGATGACGGCTCGATCCGTGCCGACTTCCTCGATCGCATCGTCGGCAGTATCGAACAGGGCGACGTCGAGGCGCTGGCGGCGGCCGTTGCCAATCTGCACGAATCCGAGCTCGGCGATCTGATCGAAACGCTGGAAGGCGAAGACCGGCGCAGCATGGTGACATTGCTGGGCGACCGGTTCGATTTCTCGGCGCTGACCGAAGTCGATGAAGCGATCCGCATGGACATCATCGAGGCGCTGCCAAACGAGCAGGTCGCCAATGCCGTCCAGGCCCTCGATTCCGATGATGCCGTCTACATTCTCGAAGACCTCGACGAAGACGACCAGGCCGAAATCCTGGCGAAGCTTCCTTTTACCGAGCGTATCCGGCTGCGCCGCTCGCTCGACTACCCGGAAGAAAGCGCCGGACGGCGCATGCAGACGGAATTCGTCGCGGTGCCGCCATATTGGTCGGTCGGCCATACAATCGACTATCTGCGCGACAGCGAGGACCTGCCGCATTCCTTCGCCCAGATTTTCGTTATCGACCCGACCTTCCATCTGGTTGGCGCGGTTGATCTCGACCAGATCTTGCGCACACCGCGTCCGGTCAAGATCGAGGACATCATGCATGAGACGCGGCACGCGATTCCGGCCGAGAAGGACCAGGAAGAGGCCGCGTTGATCTTCGAGCAATACGACCTTCTGTCGGCCGCTGTCGTCGACGAGAACGAGCGTCTCGTCGGCGTCCTGACCATCGACGACGTCGTCGACGTGATCCAGGAAGAAGCTGCCGAGGACCTGAAGCGTCTTGGTGGTGTCGGTGACGAGGAACTGTCCGATTCCGTCATCGAAACAACACGGTCGCGGTTTCTGTGGCTCTTGATCAACCTCGCGACGGCTATTCTGGCTTCTCTGGTCATCGGCCTTTTCGATGCCACGATTTCGGAGATGGTCGCGCTCGCCGTGCTGATGCCGATCGTCGCCTCGATGGGCGGCAATGCCGGTACGCAGACCATGACGGTCGCCGTGCGCGCGCTCGCGACACGCGACATCGACATTTACAACGCTTCGCGCATCATCCGCCGCGAACTGACCGTCGGAATCATCAACGGCGTCATATTCGCCGCCGTAGTCGGCGTCGTCGCCGCATTGTGGTTCTGGAACCTGTCTCTCGGCGGCGTGATCGGTCTTGCCATGATCGTCAACATGGTTTGTGCCGCGCTCGCCGGTATCCTGATTCCGCTGTTTCTCGACCGGTTCGGTGCCGATCCCGCGATCGCCTCGAGTGTATTCGTGACAACGGTCACCGATATTGTTGGTTTCTTTGCCTTTTTGGGGCTTGCCGGCTGGTGGTTCGGAATCTAGCGGACTTGCGGCGCCATCCCCGGAGCGCTTCTAGAGATGCGCTATTTGACTTTTACGTAAGAGTATTTCATGCATTAAATTGCAATCTGAGCTGATGTGGAAAGAGCCGGTGTATGCGCGACTACTACACCATCACTGAGTTGACCCGGGAGTTCGGCATCTCGACGCGAACCCTTCGTTTCTATGAGGACGAGGGGCTGATCCATCCTGTGCGCCGCGGTCGAACGCGTTTGTTCCGTCCGGCCGACCGCCTCTTGGTCAAGCAGATCCTGCGCGGCAAGCGCTTGGGCTTTTCCATCGCCGAAATCCGCGAGATCATCCAGATGTACAAGGCGCCGCCGGGCGAGGTCGGCCAGTTGCGGACCATCATTAACAAGGCCGCCGAGAAGCGCGAGGAACTGCGCCAGAAGCGCAAGGACATCGAGGATACGCTGGCCGAACTGGAGCAGGTCGAGGAAGCCTGTCTCGGGCGTCTCGCCGAGTTGCGCGTCACTTCCTGACGCGCGTCAGATCCAGCGGTTCACCCGTTTCTTGTAATCCCGATAGTATTTGCCGAAACGCGACTCCAGATGCTTTTCCTCGCGTTCGATCGCGAGCTTCTGCGTTGCGAACGCCGCGATGAAGGCGAGCGGGAAATACCAGACGATTCCGGAAATCAGCCCCGCACCGATCACCAGCATGGTATTGGCGACATAGATCGGATTGCGCGAAATGGCGAATACGCCTTTGGTTACCAGATGATCCGCCCTGCGATGCGGCAGGATTGTCGTGCGCGTCCGGTGCATGGTCGTCATCGCGGCAGCATCGATCGCCAGCGCGCCGCCGATCATCAGAAATCCGACGACAAACAGTACCTCGTTCGCCATCCCGCCGATCCACGGAAGGGGCAGGAAATGACCCAGTGGCCAGCCCGCAATCAGCGCGATCGCATAGATGACTGGCGGCCAGGGAAAGCTGTTTGGCCGTTCGCTTAAACCGTGGTGCTCAGTTTCCATCGATCCCTGCCTCTATGGTGCATTGTTCGGTAATCGCATTCAGGTAGGACGCGTTTTCCTGAATTGTTTCGCCCGAATATACGCCATCGAACAAATCCTCTTCCACCAGCCTGTTGGCCACGCATTCGCAAAAGATCGTGCATTGTTGCACCGTGGCGTGTGTCCGGCAGGTCGATACGCAGGAATTTACAAAATCCTCCTCCGGCGGCGCGGGCACTGGTGGGCTGGCGAGCGAAAACATGTAGACGCAAGCAATCAGCACCGGCTGGTGCAGCAGATACGTAATCAGGCTGTGGCGGCCGATGAAGCGCAGGCCACGTGTTGCCGCATTGCCGTGCGGCGGCCGGTCGGCCAGCCGTCCGGCAAGGCCGGCTTCGACCATGAACCTGCCAATGGCAATGCCGGTGAGGACGGCGGCAAACCACGGAAAAAGCGGCACGAAATCATTCGAGCGCGGCGGGACCGGGGACAGGCCGATCCATAGTAGCGCCGGATGGGAAAACGGGTCGCCCTTGGCCCATAACGGCACCGAGAACCATGCCGCCGCAAGAATCGCCACGGTCCACACCGGCAAGCGCAGAAATGCGAGACCGAGCACGCTTGCCACAGCGATATGATGCAGGATGCCGAAGAAAATGAAGGCATCGGGGGTTGCATACCATGTCGCCACCGTGATCGCCGCAGCCGCACCCGCCACCGTCGCCAGTCGCTTGCCGAATCCCTTCCAGCGAATACCGTTTCCATGCGCGAGCACGAGGCTGACACCGACCAGGATCAGAAAGCTGGAAGCGATCCCGCGGGCATACCATTTCAGCGGCCCGGTGCCGGCCGTTCCCGGATCGAGATATCCGAAAAACTCCAGGTCCCAACTCAGGTGATAGGTGGCCATGGCCACGAGGGCGAGGCCGCGCGCCAAGTCTATCCACTCGATCCGGCGGCGTATTGGAGGCATGCTCGAGGTCATGGTGGAAAAGGGGCTCTCCGCTTGCTTTGGCAAGCTATCGCATGCAATCCGGCAACTGGCTAGAAGCAGCCCGCGGGCAGGGCCGGAAAATGGCGGCCTGTGGTGCGTCTGGGGTAAGTGTTAGAAGCGCTGACCTGCGCATATGATCGCTTGTTCGAGAGCTTGGCGGGGATTGCATTGATGTTTTTCACGATCTCGAAAATCGGCTGGCTTCTCATCCAGCCGCTCGGCTTGCTCGCAATCGCGCTCGCGCTCCTCCTCTTTTTGACCTGGCGTCACCGGATGTGGCTTTCTGTCCTGATTGCCGCGCTCAGCCTTTCCGGACTTCTTCTGGCATCTCAGACCAATCTGGGCCGCCTTTTGCTGCAGCCGCTGGAAAACCGGTATGCCCGGCCCGGAGCCATGCCCGCGTCGGAAGAGGTCGCGGGTATCATCGTTCTGGGCGGCGGTTTCGACGGCTTCGTGACGGTCGCGCGCGGCGGTTTCGAGTTGGGCAGTTCCGGCGACCGCTTTGTCGAAGCGGTCCGCCTTGCCGGGCTCTATCCGAAAGTTCCTGTCGTTGTCAGCGGCGGGGAGGCGGCCCTGATCGGGAACGCCGAAGGCGATGCATCGATCGCCCCGCGCTTCTTCTCCGCGCTTGGTGTGGCCCCGGACAGGCTGATCCTCGAGGACCGCTCGATGAACACATATGAGAACGCTGTTTTCACCGAGGCAATTCTTCCGGCCGCCGCCGAAGGCAGCAAATGGCTTCTTGTCACCTCGGCCTACCATATGCCGCGTTCGGTGGGGGCTTTCCGCAAGCAGGGCGTGCCGATCATTCCATGGCCGGCCGATTACCGCACCTCGGGCGAGGAAACCTTCCGGCTTGGCCGCAACAATCCGGCTGCGGCCATGGGCGAGATTTCGGACGCGTTGCGCGAATGGCTGGGGCTTCTTGTCTATCGGATGACGGGACGGATCGGTGGATATTAACCCTGTCTTCGATTGAACATCTCTTCCGGCCAATTCCGGAAGCCAGGTGAACAATCGCAAAGCCCTGAAATCAAATGTGTTTCGCTGTTGATGCCTTTTGCATTGCACAAAACACATGTCTGCCACGACATATTAGCGATTGATTAACGATTCGGCTCGGCGTATACGGCCGCCTCCAGAAGAGCGCGGGTTCGCCGCGCCGGTCCAAACAGGGGCATTTTCTTGATGGACGAAAAGATCCAGAAATCCTGCTGGGGCATTACAGCCTGGGCAGTGGCGGGATTCGCCTGCATCATGGTTGTCGTTTATCTGACGGGTATGAACGACGTCGCCGAAGTTGCCGCGGCCTTGCCGCAGTAATCCGTCTTTTCAAAACCGGTATCCGGCTTTCCTGGCGCCTTGGCCGTGTCGTAACATGGCCAAGGCGCGTCGGAACCCGTTTCGCGTGAGCGGGTCAATCTGATAGCGTGCCGTCGTATAACGCGAACGGCTTTCATGTTTCTCTCGGTCTTCGAACTCTACAAAATCGGTATCGGTCCGTCCTCATCTCACACGATGGGGCCGATGTCGGCGGCCACCCGCTTTCTCGACGTAATCGCGCGTGGGGAGTGGCCGCGTCCGAGCGGGACGGAAATAGCGCGCCTCTCGGCTTCCCTGCATGGTTCGCTGGCCTTTACCGGCGTCGGCCATGCGACAGACCGCGCGGTCATTCTCGGCCTGGATGGGCATAAGCCGGACGAGATCGAACCGGATGACATCGAAGCCATCCTGAAGCGTATCGGCAGGGAGAAGGCGGTCACGCCGCCCGGCCACCCGCGTTACGATTTCGATCCGGGCAAGGACCTGGTCTTCAACCGCAAGGAAGCGTTGCCGGGCCATGCCAACGGCATGACGTTTTTTGCCCACGACAGCGACGGTCGCGTGCTGTTGCGTCGCGTTTACTACTCCATCGGCGGCGGCTTTGTCGTCAGCGAGGAGGAACTGCAGCGGGTGCAGGCGGAGGCTGGCAGGACGAAGCCGTCCGGTGTGCCGTATCCTTTCCGAAACGCCGCCGAGATGCTGCAGATGGCGAAGAAGAGCGGGCTGTCGGTATCCGCGATGAAACGGGCAAACGAGGAAGCCGGCCGCACGCGCGAGGATCTTGACGCCGAACTGGATGCTATCTGGATGGCGATGGACGGATGCATCCAACGCGGATTGCATGGCGAGGGCATTTTACCCGGCGGACTGAAGATCAAGCGCCGCGCCCGCCAGATCCACGAAAAGCTGGAGGCCGACTGGCAGTCGAACCGGCCGAATCCGATGCTCGCCAATGACTGGCTGGCCGCTTATGCAATGGCGGTCAACGAGGAGAACGCCGCTGGCGGCCGCATCGTCACCGCGCCGACCAATGGCGCGGCGGGTGTCGTGCCGGCGGTGATGAAATACATGGTCAGGTTCCACGAGCTGACCAATCCGGAGGATATCCGCAACTTCCTGCTGGCGTCAGCGGCAATTGGCGGGATCATCAAGAACAATGCGTCGATCTCCGGAGCCGAGGTCGGCTGTCAGGGTGAGGTCGGCAGCGCTGCGGCCATGGCTGCTGCCGGGCTGGCCGAAGTGCTCGGCGGAACGCCGGAGCAGGTGGAAAACGCCGCCGAGATCGCGCTGGAGCACCACCTCGGCATGACTTGCGATCCGGTCGCCGGTCTCGTCCAGGTGCCATGCATCGAGCGCAACGCGCTGGCTGCGGTCAAGGCGGTAACGGCGGCGTCGCTGGCCCTGAAGGGCGATGGCACCCATTTCGTGCCGCTGGATGCCTGCGTGGAAACGATGCGCCAGACCGGTCTCGACATGAACGAGAAATACAAGGAAACCAGCCAGGGCGGCCTCGCGGTCAACGTGCCCGAGTGCTGATCCATTGGCTGTGGACGGCAGGCCGGTTCGCTTGACCGTTTCGCTCCGCGCCATAAACCATGGTTGCATGGCTTTGAACCTGATCAAACTATGTGTCGGCGCAGACAGCGTAGACGACTTGCGCGCCTGGATCGACTTCCGGCTGGCCGAAAAGAGGGCGACGGGCCGGGAACCCGAACAGTTTCACACCACGCGCATGGTGCCGAAACGCGCCGACGAAATAATCGGCCAGGGCTCGCTGTACTGGGTTATCAAGGGCCGCGTGCAGTGTCGCCAGCGCATCATCGATATCAGGCCGTTCGTCGACGGCGAAGGCATATCGCGCTGCCATATCGTTCTCGATCCCGAAGTCGTGCTGACCCAGTCGCCGCCGAAGCGGCCGTTTCAGGGCTGGCGTTACCTCAAGCCGGAGGACGCTCCGGCCGACCTCGGAGACAGCGGCGAGGGGATTGAAAAGCTTCCCGCGGAGATGCGCAATGAGCTTGCCGATCTTGGCCTGATCTGATCCTCGCATGGCAACCGCGAGGTTTCGCCTTGCAAGCGCCTGGAAAAGTGCCACATTTTCCGCATGGCGAAGTCCGACACGAAAAAACCGATCACAACGAAGCCGAAGGATGCGGTGGCGCAAACCAAATCGCCGCGCTCCGAGATTTCGGCCTTTCTCAAGGCGGCAAAGAATGCCGGCAGCCAAAGTGCCGGTTCCGGCCGAATCGTACTCGCGCTCGACGCGACGATGAGCCGCCAGCCGACCTGGGATCTCGCCTGTTCCATCCAGGCGGAGATGTTCGAAAGCGTCGCGGGCATCGGCAATCTTTCTATGCAACTGGTCTATTTTCGCGGCTTCGGCGAATGCCGCGCGTCGAAATGGGCGCCGGACGGCGCTTCACTTGCCGCGATAATGACACGGATCGAATGCCGCGGCGGGCACACGCAGATCCTGAAAGTGCTGAAACATGCCGCCAGAGAACATGCGCGCGAACGTATCAATGCATTGGTCTATATCGGCGATGCGATGGAGGAAAAGGTCGACGATCTCGTCCAGGCGGCCGGCGAACTCGGATTGCGGGGTGTGCCGGTCTTCGTGTTCCAGGAAGGCAATGATCCCGTAGCCGAAACCGCGTTTCGCGAGGTTGCGCGCGTTACGCGTGGTGGATGGTTCCGCTTCGACAGGTCATCTGCGTCCGTGCTGGCGAAGTTGTTGAAGTCGATCGCCGTCTATGCGGCGGGCGGTCTGAAGGCGCTGGAAAGCCGCGGAACGCGCGAGGACCGGCTGCTGATCGCGCAGATGTCCGGCGGCAAGGAGGGCAAGACGTGAGTATCAGAACATGAGCATTCTGATCCTGCTGGTTGGCATCGCGGCATTTGCCGTTCTTGGCCTGGTCTATTTCACGTCAGCGTCGCCGGCGCAGATCGCCGCCGCAATCCGCTATATCGGACCTGCGCTGCTGGCCCTTTTGGGTGGAATTCTCGCTTTGACCGGGCGGTTCGGCGCGGCCGTGCCTGTGCTGACGGTGGCGATCGCATGGTTCGGTCGGGCGCGCCGCCGCGCGGCGGCCCAGTCGACGCCCGGCAGGAAATCCGTCGTCCGTTCGGCCTGGTTGGAAATGGAACTCGATCACGATACCGGCGAAATGGACGGGATCATTCTGGCTGGACAATTCGAAAACCGGACGCTCGAGGAAATGAGCGAAGAGGAATTGCGCGCGCTCGCCGCCGATGTGCGAGACGACCGCGAAAGCGCCGAATTATTGGAGGCGTATCTTGATCGCCGCATGCCGGGTTGGCGTGACGACGCTGATGCGGACATTGGCGCGCGGCAGTCCGGATCGCATGACGCGGGCGCCATGACTCATCAGGAAGCCTACAAGATCCTTGGTCTTGAACCGGGCGCGACCGCTGCGGACATCCGACAGGCGCATAGAAGCCTGATGCAACGCGTACACCCCGACCTCGGGGGCAACGCCTTTCTTGCGCAGCGGGTTAATGAGGCGCGAGACCTTCTCTTGCGTGATCATACTGAAGACCCTTGATACTCAATACACATTCAATCGGTCTGTGACGGTGCCGGAGCACCGTCAGGAATTGTCGAAAGCAAGGCAGGAATATTCGTACTTCTTGAGCGCCTTGCATGCGCCCCACGCCGCCGACTTGTTGGAGAAGCCGGCAAACCGGGCACGATGATAGATAACTCCGCCTTTCTCGAATTCTTCAACAAACGGGTCGCGCGATCCGAGAACGGGGCCGGCGCGACCTTGGGCCGTGCGAAGATATTCGACTGCCTCTTCCTGCGTTGGTAGCGAAGCGATCTGGATCACCCAGCCGGTACGCTCGGGCGTTGAAGCGGTCTGAATCGTGTCGACCGGTTCCGCCGGGCGCGGTGCCGGCGTCGACGCCAACTCGGAAACAGCCGCGGCCGCGGCAACGGGCGCCGGAGCGTCGACCGGGCGGTCCGCGAAAGCCGGAACCGGGACATCCTTCGGCGACAACCCGGCCACACTGACTGCATCGATATCGAAATGCGTTCCGCCGGCGCGTGCGACGAGCATGCCGCGCTTGCGCTTGGAGCCCTTGGAGAAGGTTGCGGCGATCAGCTCCTGCATGTGGGCGTTGCGCGACGCACCGGACTTTCCGCCCATGACGACGGCGACAATGCTGCGCCCTCCGGTATTGACCGACGATACGAGGTTGAAGCCTGAAGCACGTGTATAGCCTGTCTTGATGCCGTCGACGCCGCGCACGCGACCGAGCAGCCGGTTGTGGTTGCGGAAATTTGCCTTGCCGTACTTGAAACTGGGCGTCGAGAAATACCGGAACTCTTTCGGGAAATGCTGCTGGAGAGCGATCCCGAGCGTGGCCATGTCGCGTGCGGTCGTGACCTGGCGGGAATCCGGTAATCCCGAGGCGTTGCGGAACGTCGTTTTCGACATGCCGAGCGCACGCGCCTTTGCCGTCATCATCCGGGCAAAGCCGCTTTCCGTGCCGCCGAGATGCTCGGCGACGGCGGCGGCAACATCGTTGGCCGACTTCGTCACCAGTGCGAGGATCGCGTTTTCGGCGGAAATGCTCTTGCCCGCGGGAATGCCGAGCTTGGAGGGCTGCATGGAAGCGGCGTGCTTGGAGAACACGATACGCGTGCTCTTGGAAACCTTGCCTTGCTCCATGGCCTCGAACAGCATGTAGAGCGTCATCATTTTCGTCAGCGACGCGGGGTAGCGCGGCGAGTCCGCATAGCGCTCATGCAGCGTTTTGCCCGTATTGGCGTCGATTACGAAAGATGCGTATTTCGGGTTTGCGGCGGCAGCAGCGCTGAATGCCAGTACGAGCAGCAGCGCGGCAAAAAAGGTTGAAACCGCTTGAACCAGTGGGGGGATTGGCAGCGACTTGCTGGAAGACACGATAAACACCTGTGACAACACATTACTGACGCGCGACCCTTCCATTCGGGCCGCGAGAAGCTCTGCCAACGGTATCGTTACGTCGTTACCAAGTGGTTTATGGTGACCGGGAAGTTACTGCACTCCGGCGGATTTTTCTTAAAATTGAGCGAACTTTGTGCATTGCGAAAGAAATGGTTGAAAAATTGTGCAATGCACACTATCATGATTGCAAGGCTGGATAGTGGATCCGAAGCTGGAACTTTCGTCCCATTTAAATAGGTGCACCATGATCAATTCGTTCGAAGACGCCAACAAAATCGGCAAGGAAATGATGGACCACTCGCTGAAAAGCTACGCCGTAATGTCCAAGGGCATGCAGAGCATTGCTTCCGAAGCGACGGACTACTCCAAGAAGTCCTATGAGGATGGTGTCGCCACCTTTGAAAAGCTCGCTGCCGCCAAGTCGATGGAAAAGGCCATGGAAGTTCAGACCGACTATATGAAGTCGGCCTATGAATCCTTCATTGCCCAGTCGACCAAGATGGGCGAGCTCTATGCGGATCTCGCCAAGGAAGTCTATAAGCCGTTCGAGACGGCCTTCGCTTCCGCAGCGAAATAATTACGACGCAATCCGATCCTTCTCAATCAGCGTCGAGGCCCGCATGAGCGATCATGCGGGCCTTTTGTTTGTGGCGTTGCGATATGACGCCTTGCAAGCGTTCAAGAGGGGCTTAAAATCACCAAGTGAATCCCTAAGTAACTGGTGCAGAGGAGCCAGTTCGGATGCCGCGAGACGACAAGGCGATTATGAAACAAATTCCGCTATGGATGCAGGCCGATGACGGCCAGGAGGACGGGGACGAAGGCCGCGGCACGGCGGTCATTACCCGTACCAAGCCCAAGGTCAAAAAGCCCAGCCTTTATCGTGTCCTTTTGTTGAATGACGATTACACGCCGATGGAGTTCGTCGTGCATGTCCTGGAGCGATTCTTCCAGAAGAACCGCGAACAGGCCACGCGGATCATGCTGCACGTGCACAACCACGGCGTTGGCGAGTGCGGCGTGTACACGTACGAAGTGGCCGAAACCAAAGTGACGCAGGTGATGGATTTCGCCCGTCAGAACCAGCACCCGCTGCAGTGCGTGATGGAGAAGAAATAATGCCGACATTCACCGCAAGCTTGGAGAAGTCGCTGCATCAGGCACTGACTTTTGCGAATGAACGCGAGCATGAATATGCGACGCTCGAACACCTCCTTCTCGCCTTGATCGACGATCAGGACGCGCGGGCCGTCATGGATGCGTGCAGCGTCGATGTCGAGGCCCTGCGAAAGACCGTGCTCGATTACGTCGACAACGAGCTCGACAATCTGGTCACCGGATATGACGAGGACGCCAAGCCGACGGCCGGCTTCCAGCGCGTAATACAGCGCGCCGTGATCCATGTGCAGTCCTCCGGCCGCGAGGAAGTCACCGGCGCCAATGTCCTGGTGGCGATCTTTGCCGAGCGCGAAAGCCACGCCGCCTACTTCCTGCAGGAACAGGACATGACGCGTTACGATGCAGTCAATTACATTGCCCATGGAATCGCCAAGCGCCCCGGCGGTTCGATGAGTCGCCCGCCGGAAGGTGCAGAGGAACAGGGCAGGGCGGACAGTGCGGCCGCCGAAGACGAGACCAAGAAAAAGCAGCAGGACGCGCTTACGGCCTATTGCGTCGACCTTAACGAGAAAGCGCGCAGCGGAAAGATCGATCCGCTGATCGGCCGCACGGCGGAAGTCAATCGCACGATCCAGATCCTGTGCCGCCGCTCGAAGAACAATCCGCTCTATGTCGGCGATCCCGGTGTCGGCAAAACCGCCATCGCGGAGGGCCTTGCCAAGCGCATCGTCGAAGGCGATGTGCCGGATGTGCTTGCCGACTCGACGATTTTCTCGCTCGACATGGGCGCGCTCCTCGCCGGCACGCGTTATCGCGGCGATTTCGAGGAGCGGCTGAAGCAGGTCGTCAAGGAGCTCGAGGACTACGAGGGCGCGATCCTCTTCATCGACGAGATCCACACGGTGATCGGCGCCGGCGCAACCTCGGGCGGCGCCATGGATGCATCGAACCTCCTGAAGCCGGCCTTGTCGTCGGGTGCCATCCGTTGCATCGGATCGACCACCTACAAGGAATACCGCCAGTTCTTCGAAAAGGACCGCGCCTTGGTGCGCCGTTTTCAGAAGATCGACGTCAACGAGCCGTCGCTCGAGGACGCCATCGAGATCATGAAGGGGCTGAAGCCCTATTTCGAGGAATTCCACAAGATCAAATACACCGACGACGCAATCAAGTCGGCGGTGGAATTGTCGGCGCGCTACATCTCCGACCGCAAGCTGCCGGACAAGGCGATCGACGTGGTCGACGAGACCGGCGCCAGCCAGATGCTGCTGCCGGAAAAGAAGCGCAGGAAGTCGATTGGCGTGAAGGAGATCGAGGCCACCATCGCCACCATGGCGCGCATTCCGCCGAAAACCGTTTCCAAGGACGACGAGGAAGTCCTCGCCAATCTGGAGAAGGAACTCAAGCGCGTAGTCTACGGTCAGGACCTGGCCATCGAATCACTCGCCTCGGCGATCAAGCTCGCCCGCGCCGGCCTGCGCGAACCGGAAAAGCCGATCGGCTCCTACCTGTTCTCGGGCCCGACCGGTGTCGGCAAGACCGAGGTCGCCCGTCAGCTGGCGGATTCCCTCGGGGTCGAATTGCTGCGTTTCGACATGTCGGAATACATGGAGCGCCACACCGTTTCGCGGCTGATCGGCGCACCGCCCGGTTATGTCGGTTTCGATCAGGGCGGCCTGCTGACCGACGGCGTCGACCAGCATCCGCACTGCGTCCTGCTGCTCGACGAAATCGAGAAGGCCCATCCGGATCTGTTCAACATTTTGTTGCAGGTCATGGACCACGGCAAGTTGACCGACAACAACGGCAAGCAGGTGGATTTCCGCAACACGATCATCATCATGACGACCAATGCCGGCGCCGCCGAGATGGCCAAGAATGCCATCGGTTTCGGTTCGTCCACACGCGAGGGCGACGACGTCGAGGCGATCAACCGGTTGTTTTCGCCGGAGTTCCGCAACCGTCTCGATGCGATCATTCCGTTCGGGCCGCTGCCGGTCCCGGTCATTCACCGAGTGGTCGAAAAGTTTGTCATGCAGCTGGAAGCCCAGCTTTCGGACCGCGGCGTGATCTTTGACCTGTCGAAGGATGCCATCGCCTGGCTCGCCGAACGTGGCTATGACGAGAAAATGGGTGCGCGCCCGCTTGGTCGCGTGATCCAGGAGCATATCAAGAAGCCGCTGGCCGAGGAGGTCTTGTTCGGCAAGCTCAAGAAGGGCGGCACAGTCAAGGTGACCGTCGAGAAGGACGAACTCGGCGAAGAAAAGCTGAAGCTGGAAACGATTGCCGACGAACCGCGCCCCAAGCCGAAAAAGCCGCGCAGGTCCGCAGCAAAGCGCAAGCCGGCCGCCAAGGCCAAGGTCAGCGCCGAAGCGGCTCCGGACGACGACGAGGCTGAGGGGCCGAAGGCCAAACCGTCGGTTCCCAAGGTCCCGCGTAAATAGCCGCGAGCGAACTGCGTCAGGCAACAAACGGGCGGGGACTTCCCGCCCGTTTCTGTTGCGAAGGCGCTCTCGCCAACTGTCGTCGCGCATGCTAGCGCGAAGGCATGGAGCCGATCCGCACATCCGAACCGGGCGAGGGGACAGCGCTGTTCTGGCTCGCCCGTGGCATGCGCAAGGTTCTGTCGCTGCCGGCCTTTATCCTGATGAGCGCCTTTGTCGGTTTTGCCGGCTTCGCGCGCGAGAGCGGCATCGAGCTCGCACATGCGGTTTTCATGACGGCCGCGATCTGGGCGCTGCCGGCACAGGTCGTGCTGATTGCCGCGATCAAGGCCGAAATGACGCTCGTGCCGACATTCATCGCGGTTACGCTCTCGTCTGTTCGATTGATGCCGATGCTGACCGCGCTGGTACCGCGATTGCGGGCGGAAAAGACCCGTACCGTGACCTTGCTGTTCCTGTCCCACTTCGTCGCGGTGACGTCCTGGGTCATGGCGAACCAGTATATCGATACCGTCCCGCGGCGCTTTCGCACTGCCTATTTCGGCGGCTTTGCCGTCACTCTGACTTCACTGAATATAGCCATGGTCGCGGGAGTGTATTCGTTTTCCACCGCCATTCCGGCGATTGTCCTCGGTGCGCTGTTCTTCCTGACGCCGGTTTATTTCCTGACGTCTCTCTGGGCGACGGCGCGCGACCGTATCATCAAGATCGCCATGGTCACCGGCTTGGCGCTCGGGCCGGTGTTCTATCTCGTAGCACCGGAGTTCGACCTGCTTCTGGCGGGGCTCATCGGCGGTGCGCTTGCCTTCGTCATCGGTCGCAAATGGCCAGAGCAGGATTCGGAGGAGGGCCGATGAGTTTCACCGCCCTGGATGCCGGCTGGTGGCCGTTTGCCTACATCCTGATAGCGGGATGGTTCGCCACCGACTTCTGGCGTTTCGCGGGTGTTCTGCTCGGCCGGCGGATGAACGAAACCTCGCAGGCCTTCCTTTTCGTACGCGCGGTCGCGACGTCCCTGGTCGCCGCCGTGATCGCGCGATTGATCCTCTTTCCGTCAGGAACGCTTGCCGAAACCGCACTTGCGCTACGCCTTGGCGCGGCCGTCTTCGGTTTTGCCGCGTTCCTGCTCGCGGGACAACGCATAGCGGTCGGCGTCGGCAGCGCGGTTGCCGTCCTTGTCGCGGGAATGCTGGCCGGTTTCTGAAATCAGCTTTTCAGTGCCGCGATCAGCTTCTTGGCATTACCGGCAAGAATGTCGGGATCTTCCATCGTGGCGGCATGCTTTTTCAGCGGCACGCCTTCCACGATAGGAATGATGTGAAAGTGTAGATGAAAAACCGTCTGTCCGCTCGCTTCTTCGTTGAACTGCCGGACTACGACGCCATCCGCATTGAAAGCCTTCATCGAAGCCTGTGCGACGCGCTGGATGACGGTGATCGCTTTCGCCAGCACTTCGGGGTCGGCATCGAGCAGGTTGCGGGACGGCGTTTTCGGGATCACCAGCGAATGCCCGTCTGCCTGCGGCAAGACGTCCATGATGACAATGCAGTCTTTGTCCTCATGCACCCTGTGACTCGGAATGTCTCCGCGAAGGATTTTCGCGAAGATGTTTTCGGGATCGTATTTGGCGGTCATGGCGGCCTCCCCATATTCAGATTGTCCTAGAACGGACCGACCGCCGCATCAATGCGGCAAAGCGGCTGTTAGCCCCGCTTTTTGAAAGGGGCATGACCGCTGAGGGCATCCGCGAAACGTTCGACATCGTCGCGCTCGTGCTCAAGGTAGTCGGAGACCGCGTTGCGGAATCCCTCATGCGGTATGTAATGCGCCGAATGGGTCGTCACCGGCAGATAGCCGCGGGCGAGCTTGTGTTCGCCCTGCGCGCCCGCTTCGACATAGGCGAGCTTCGAGGCGATGGCGAATTCGATCGCCTGATAGTAGCAGATCTCGAAATGCAGGCAGGGATGGTGCTCGACGCATCCCCAGTGGCGGCCGAACAGCCGGTCTTCGCCGATGAAATTGATCGCCCCGGCGATGTAGCGGCCTTCGCGCCTGGCCATAACCAGAAGTATGTCGTCCGCCATGTTCTCGGCGATCAGCGAGTAGAACTCCCGGTTGAGGTAGGGGCGCCCCCATTTGCGGCTGCCCGTGTCCATATAGAACTCGAAAAACGCGTCCATGACGCTTTCTGTCAGGTCGCTGCCGGTCAGCCACTCGATGCTGATGCCGTTGGCGCGCGCCGTTTGCCGCTCCTTGCGGATGTTCTTGCGCTTGCGGGAGGAGAGCGTGTCGAGAAAGGCTTCGAAATCGGCATAGCCTTCGTTCCTAAAATGGAACTGCTGGTCGGTCCGATGCAGAAAGCCGGCCGCCGTCAGAGCCGCGATGTCCGCGTCGCTGGCGAAGGTGACATGGGCGGAGGAAACACCGAGCCTTTCGGTCAACGCCTTCAGCCCGCCCGCGAGCGCCTGCCTGGCCGTGCCGTGGTCGATGCCGTCGGATACCAGCAGGCGGGGGCCCGTGACCGGGGTGAAGGGCACCGAACACTGCAATTTCGGATAGTAGCGTCCGCCGGCGCGTTCATAGGCGTCCGCCCATCCGTGATCGAAGACGTACTCGCCTTGGCTGTGGGACTTCAGATAACAGGGCATGGCAGCGGCAGTCTCGCCCCGCGGATTCTCCAGCGTCAGGAACTGTGGCAGCCAGCCCGTCTCGGCGCTGGCGCAGCCGGATTGCTCGAGCGCGCATAGGAAGGCGTGCGATACAAACGGATTGTAGGCTGTGTCACCATGCCGCGACGCAGTGCCGGAAAGCTTGCGCCACGCGGCGCGGTCGATGCTGCCAAACCTGTCGCGTACCCGGATGACGAATTCGTCCCGGGGCGCTTCTCCCTGCGGTTTGGCGGACGCGCCCGTTTCGCTCATGCAAAAAACCTATCGCACATGCACATGCAAACAAGCCTTGGATTTAACCTGTCGGATGGAAACCCTCGAAGGTCATCTGGTCGGCATGCAGGCGCGTGGCTTCGACATCTTCCGGCGTGCGCACGGTCCAAGTAATCACCGGCAGGCCAAGCTCTTTACGGACATGGTCGACGAAGCGGTTCGGCAGCGCCTTGACGTGGTAGGAAACGAAAGAGATCCCGTAGGCCAGCGCCTTGTTGTGTTCGGCAAGCGCATGCGCTCCGATGCCTTCCGCCGTCAGGCCGAGCGGCGCATCGCTGCCGGTATCGGAAAAGGCGGCGAGCAGGTCGTGGTCGAACGACATGACGGCAGCCGGTCCGTCATAGTCTTCCAGATCGGAGGCGACGGCTTTGGCTAGTTCGCTGTTGCGCGCGCCATTGTCCTTCATCTCGATGACAACGGGAACGCGTCCGTCAATCCGTTCCAGCGTCTCGGCCAGCGTCGGAACGTGGTCCGATGTGCCGCCGAGCATGATATGGCGCAGTTCCGAGGCAGAGCGCGCAGCGACCGTGCCGCTTTCCGCCGTCAGCCGGTCGAGCTCTCTGTCATGAAAGACGATCGCCTTGTTGTCGGCGGAGAGCTGTACGTCCAGCTCGATCGCAAAATCGCCCGCTATCGCCGCATCGAAGGCAGACAGCGAGTTTTCGAAACAGTCCTGGTTGCCGTCGTGAAGACCACGATGTGCTATCGGTTTATGCGTAAGAAAAGAAAGCAAACACAATGTCCTGTAGGCTAGACTTCAATAATCGCTTCAATCTCGACCGGCGCATTGAGCGGTAGCGATGCGGTGCCGACGGCAGAGCGCGCATGGCGGCCGGCATCGCCCAGGACGTCGGCCAGCAGGTTGGAGGCGCCGTTTCCGACCAGATGCTGTTCGGTGAACTCCGGCATCGACGCGACAAAAATCGCGATCTTCACGATCCGCTTGATCTTTTCCAGGTCGCCGAGTGCCGCCTGCGCCTGCGCCAGGATGTTGATAGCGCACCATCTCGCCGCTTCCTGTCCCTGCTCAACGGTCAGGTCGCGCCCCAGAAGCCCCTCGTGAACGAGCGCACCGTCGCGCAGCGGCAATTGCCCTGACGTGAATAGCAGATTACCGGTGGTTATTGTCGGCAGATAGTTGGCGGCGGGAACGGCAGCCTTCGGCAGAGAGATTCCGAGGGCGTCCAGCTTTTGGCTGATCGTAGATGTCATCTGTTCACCTTGGCGGGCATCGGTTGTGCATGGCGGCTGTTTTCTTGCATCTTTTGCCTCGCTTCCGCCACGAGAAATTCTATAGTCGGTGCAAAAAACGGGGCCCGAGAATGACACGTATTTTTACACGCCGGATGACAGCAGCGATCGTATTCGCGACAGCGGCCGCCGGGCTGGTTCCAAGTGGCGCGGCCGCACAGGCGCTGGCGCCGCATCGCGCGGTATATGACGTCGGCCTCAGGGATGCCTCCGACCGGTCCGGCATCACCGGCATGAACGGACGGATTGTTTACGAGTTCCGGGGCTCCGTCTGCGATGGATACACAACGAATTTCCGGTTCGTGACCCGCATTCGCGCATCCAGCGGCGACCGGCTGTCCGACCAGCAGACATCGACCTATGAAGACGGCGCCGGCGAAAACTTCCGCTTCGTCACCAAGTCTTTCATCGACGAGAAGCTCGACCGCGAACTCGCCGGCAGTGCCGTCCGAACGGAAGACTCCGTCACCGTGTCATTGAAAAAACCGGAGACGGCGGAGTTCGTCTTGTCGCCGGCGATGTTTCCGACAGCGCACATGATCGATCTTATCGAACGCGCCCGTTCCGGCGAGACTTTCTACGAATCGAAGATATTCGACGGTTCGGAGGATGGCGACCGAGTGATGACCACGACCGTCATTCTGGGGCCGGAGAAAACCGGAACGGAAGGCGATGGCGAGAATGCCGGGCCGCTGAAGGATGATCCGTTCCGCAATGTTTCGGTTTCCTATTTCGATGAGGAAAGCGAGGCGGGAGGCGAGGCTTTGCCCGAGTATCAGATATCGTTCAAGCTCTATGAGAACGGTGTTACCCGCGACCTCGTCATGGACTATGGCGACTTCGCATTGAAAGGCGCGCTGACGCAGATTGAGATGCTGCCGCAGGAAAGCTGCGACTGACTCTGGCGACCCGCTTTTTCGCATTATACTTGCATAATCCGCGGCGATGCGGTATCGCGCGCCGCATTCCACACACGAAGTTCGGGTTCGAACCGGGAGAAATCCGGCCGGGCCCACCGGTGGCGGGTAACCGCTTTTCGCTTCGTGGAGGTTGAACCGGAAAGGAAAAACGATGGCATTGCCTGATTACAGCATGCGCCAGCTCTTGGAAGCTGGTGTTCACTTCGGCCACCAGACTCACCGCTGGAACCCGAAAATGTCCCGCTACATATTCGGGGCACGCAACAACATCCACATTCTCGATCTCTCGCAGACCGTGCCGCTGCTGCACCAGGCGCTGAAGGTCGTGTCCGACACCGTCGCCGGTGGCGGCCGCGTGCTTTTCGTGGGCACCAAGCGCCAAGCGTCGGAGATTGTTGCCGACGCAGCCGGTCGTTCCGCGCAGTATTACGTCAATGCACGTTGGCTTGGCGGCATGATGACCAACTGGAAGACGATTTCCAATTCGATTCAGCGCTTGCGCAAGGTCGATGAAATCCTGTCCTCCGACGCCTCCGGCTTCACCAAGAAGGAACGCCTCAACCTCGAGCGCGAGCGCGAAAAACTCAACCGCGCCCTCGGCGGCATCAAGGACATGGGCGGCACGCCCGACCTGATGTTCGTGATCGACACCAACAAGGAAGCGATCGCCATCCAGGAAGCCAAGCGTCTCGGCATTCCGGTCGTCGCCATCGTCGACTCCAACTGCGACCCCGACGTTGTCGACTACCCGATCCCGGGCAATGATGACGCCGCCCGCGCGATTTCGCTCTACTGCGACCTGATCGCCCGCGCCGCGCTGGACGGCATTGCGCGTCAGCAGGGTGCGTCAGGCATTGATGTCGGCGCAGCCGCCGAAGCCCCGGTTGAAGAAGCTCTCGCGGAGGCTCCGGCCAAAGCCGCTGAAGCGTCGGCCGAAGCAGCCGAAGCGCCTGCCGAGGCCGCTGAAGCGCCGGCAGAGGCTGCTGACAAGACCGAGGCGCAAGCCTGATCTCCTTTCCCGCGCCCGGTTTGGCCGGGCGCGGTCATCAAACCGTTACACAAATCGGCGCAAGGCATTCCCGTATGCCACGTGCGTCACGAGTCGGACCGCGTGTCCGATCCCGTTCGACATAAAGAGGCGAACCGATGAGCATCTCCGCATCTCTCGTTAAACAACTCCGCGACATGACCGGCGCCGGCATGATGGACTGCAAGGCCGCGCTGACCGAAACCAACGGAAACGTCGAAGAAGCCGTTGACTGGCTGCGCAAGAAGGGCATTGCCAAGGCCGACAAGAAGTCTGGCCGCACCGCCGCAGAAGGTCTGATCGGCGTGGCATCCGACGACAAAGGCGCTGTTGTTGTTGAAGTGAACTCCGAAACCGACTTCGTTGCCCGCAACGAAGCCTTCCAGGATCTGGTCCGCAACATCGCCAATGCCGCTCTGGGCACCGACGGTTCGGTTGAGGCGGTTGCTTCGGCGACCTATCCGGGCGGATCCAAGTCGATCGAGGACTCCGTCAAGGACGCCGTCGCGACCATCGGCGAGAACATGAACCTGCGCCGTTCGGCCCGCCTCGACGGCACGGTCGCGACCTACGTTCACAATGCCGTTGCCGATGGGCTCGGCAAGCTCGGCGTGCTCGTCGCCATCGAAACGACAGGAGACAAGGACGCCGCACGTGCCATCGGTCGCCAGATCGCCATGCATGTTGCCGCCACCAATCCGATGGCGCTCGATATCGACGATCTCGATCAGGCCGCTGTTGAGCGTGAACGCACAATCTTCTCCGATCAGGCGCGTGCTTCCGGCAAGCCGGACAACATCATCGAGAAGATGGTCGAAGGCCGTCTGCGCAAGTTCTACGAGGAAGTCTGCCTCGTGAAGCAGGCATTCGTCATTAATCCGGACCTGACGGTCGAAAAGGCGCTTGCCGAAGCCGAGAAGGAAATCGGCGCACCGGCCAAGATCGCCGGTTTCGTTCGCTATGCTCTCGGCGAAGGCGTCGAGAAGGAAGAAAGCGATTTCGCGGCGGAAGTCGCGGCAGCCGCGAAGGGCTGATCGGCGCGGCGTTACGCATTCCTCTGGATTGCTGAATTACCGGTGGGGCATCGCGTGACAACGCGGTGCCCTTCATGTATCCGGGGAGCAAGATTCAAACGTTTCATTCGATGTTTATTTCATGTCGTCCATACCCCTTTATAAACGCGTCCTGTTGAAGGTTTCCGGCGAGGCCCTGATGGGAAATCAGGGCTTCGGGATCGATGTCGAAGTGGCTGACAGGATAGCCGGCGACATCAAGGATGCTGTCGATTTGGGCGTGCAGGTCGCCGTTGTAATCGGTGGCGGCAACATCTTCCGCGGCGTCGCCGTTGCCTCGAAGGGCGGCGACCGCGTGACCGGCGACCACATGGGCATGCTTGCCACGATCATCAATTCGCTCGCGTTGCGCACCTCACTCGTCAAGAAGGGCGTCGATGCGGTCGTGCTTTCGGCCATCGCAATGCCGCAGTTGTGCGAGAGCTTTTCGCAGCGAAAGGCGATGTGGAACATCGAGCAGGGGCGTGTGGTGATTTTTGCCGGCGGCACGGGAAATCCCTATTTCACGACGGATTCGGCGGCGGCGTTGCGCGCTGCCGAAATCGGGGCCGATGCCCTTTTCAAGGGAACGCAGGTGGATGGCGTATATACGGCCGACCCGAAGAAGGAACCGGAGGCCGAGCGCTTCACCTCGATCACGCATGACGAAGTCATCGCGCGCGGCCTGTCGGTCATGGATGTCGCCGCTGTCGCCTTGACCCGGGAAAACCACATTCCCATTGTCGTGTTCTCGATTCACGAGGAAGGCGGTTTCTCTGATATTTTGCGCGGGGGCGGGCGGTCGACCCTGGTCACCGATCAGCGCCTGCCGCAAGGCCAATAGAGGAAGAACAATATGAGCCAGCAATTCGATCTTGCCGATCTGCAGCGCCGCATGGAAGGCGCGATCACTGCCTTTAAGGGCGATCTCGGCGGCTTGCGCACGGGCCGTGCCTCCGCATCGCTGCTCGATCCGATTACGATCGAGGCTTACGGGTCGCAGATGCCGATCAACCAGGTCGCCAACGTCACTGTCCCCGAGCCGCGCATGCTTTCGGTTTCTGTCTGGGACAAGTCGATGGTTGCTGCCGTCGAAAAGGCAATTCGCGAGTCTTCGCTGGGCCTCAACCCGATGACCGACGGAACCACCGTGCGCGTGCCGCTGCCGGAACTCAACGAAGAGCGTCGGCGCGAATTGGTCAAGATTGCCCATCAGTATGCCGAGAATGCGCGCATTGCCGTGCGCCACGTTCGCCGTGATGGTATGGATACGCTGAAGCGTCTGGAGAAGGACGGTGAGATCAGCCAGGACGAAAGCCGCGACAACGCCGATGACGTCCAGAAGCAGACGGACGAGACAATCGCCTCAATCGAATCTCTTTTGGCTGAAAAAGAGAAGGAAATTATGCAGGTTTAGCCGCATTACTGCGCGGATATTCGCTATCGGGAGTGGAACACATCGCACTGGACGGTGATATCGACGGCCGGGACAGGACCGTACCCCGCCATGTTGCCATCATCATGGATGGCAACGGCCGCTGGGCAGCTGCGCGCGGCATGCCCCGCAGCTTCGGTCACAAGGCGGGCGTCGAAGCGGTTCGCCGGACTGTCCGTGCCGCGGCGGATCTCGGCATGGATTATCTCACGCTTTTCGCGTTTTCCTCCGAGAATTGGTCGCGACCGCCTTCCGAGGTGCGCGACCTCTTCGGCCTGATGAAGCTCTTCATCACCCGCGACCTCGCGGAACTGTGTGCCAATGGCGTGCGCATCCGCGTGCTCGGCGACCGCGAAGGTCTTTCGGCCGATATCCTCGGCCTGATCGAAACGGCCGAAACGAAATCGCGCCACAATACGAAGCTGAACCTCAATATCGCTTTCAACTATGGTGCGCGCAACGAGTTGCGGCGGGCATTCGCCAAACTTGCGAGGCAATACGCCGAGCAGGGCCATGACTTCGAGGAGGTGAGTGAGGAGGATATCGCGGCCGCGCTCGACACCGGCGGGCAGCCCGATCCGGATCTTCTCATCCGTACCAGCGGCGAGATGCGGCTTTCCAATTTCATGCTCTGGCAGACGGCATATACCGAGTTCGTCTTCCTGCCGTGCATGTGGCCCGATTTTGACGAGACGTGGCTGGAAAAGGCGCTTGTCGAATATTCCTCGCGCACGCGCCGCTATGGCGGCGTTGATGCCGCAAAGGACGTCGCGCTGTGAGCAATCTTGAGGCGCGGGTGATTTCCGCCCTTGTCATGGGCATTGCGGTTCTTGGCGCGACGCTGCTGGGCGGCTGGCTTTTCGCCATCGTCTCCACTGCGATCGCCATGTTGGTATGGGCCGAATGGGTCGATGTCGTCTGCCCCAATGGCGATGACCGGATAAGGCTGCTCGGCTTCTTCTTCCTGGCCCTGGTATTTCTGGGTGTTCTGATCGCGCCGAATGCCGCGATGCCATTCATCTGGGCAGGTGCCACATTGGCTTTCGCCGCGACCTCGCTGATTCTGGTCGGCGGATTGTGGTCGGTGGCCGGTTTTCTCTATTCGGGCGGCGCGCTGGTGGCGTTGATCATGCTGCGCGAATCCGGCGGTTCCGCTTCCGGCCTTGTCGCTGTCCTGTTTCTGTTCGCCACCGTGTGGTCGACGGACATTGGCGCCTATTTTGCCGGCCGGCATTTCGGCGGCCCCAAGATCGCCACCGCGATATCGCCCAACAAGACCTGGTCGGGCGGGATCGGCGGCCTGTTGTCTGCGATTGTCGCGGCGATCCTTGTATTTGCCCTGGCCGGCCTTAAGTCGTTCCTGCTTGCGGGAATCCTGGCCGCCGTACTTTCCGTCGTGTCGCAGGTCGGTGACTTCTTCGAATCCTGGGTCAAGCGTCGTGCCGGTGTAAAGGACTCCAGCCACATTATCCCGGGTCATGGCGGTGTCATGGACCGCGTGGACGGTCTGGTGTTCGCAGCGATCGCGCTCTGGATCATGGCGATAGCCGTCTCCGGATTTGCGCGGCCATCGGCCGCATTCTTTGCCGCGACATGACGTTAATCCTGCCACGTTGACGCCTGAAACGGGTGTCAGGTCGGCGGTCACTGGTAACAAGGGATTGGGTAAGCGCGATGGACTTTCTGACGGGTTTGTTTTCGACAGACGGCCTTCTGATTGGAACGGTCTTGCCGTTTCTTTTCGTTCTCCTCATTGTCGTCTTCATTCACGAACTCGGCCACTACCTTGTCGGTCGCTGGTGCGGCATCGGCGCCACGACGTTTTCCGTCGGCTTCGGTCCCGAACTGGCGGGTTTCACCGACAGGCGCGGAACGCGCTGGCGGTTGTCATGGATCCCGCTTGGCGGTTACGTGAAGTTCATCGGCGATATGAATGTCGCATCGGCGCCCGAAGCTTTCGACGACTCAAGTCTCAGCCCGCAGGAACGCAGGATGGCGTTTCACAACAGCTCGGTCGGCCGTCGGGCCGCCACGGTTATTGCCGGTCCGGCTGCCAACTTCCTGCTGGCCATCGTGATTTTCACGCTGATCTTCTCGATTTACGGACGGGGTGTCGCTGATCCCGTCGTTTCCACGATCATGCCTGACAGCGTCGCCGAACAGGTCGGCATGAAGCCCGGAGACAAGTTCGTCAGTCTCGATGGAATGCCGGTGGAGCAATTCTCCGACGTCCAGCGCTATGTTACCGTGCGCGCCGGAACGACCATTGAAGTCGTGATGGAGCGCGACGGCGAGTTGCTCACCTTCGAGGTGACGCCGGAACTCCTGGAGATGGAGGATCGTTTCGGCAACAAGCTGGAGCAGGGCATCATCGGCGTTGTCAACGACAACGAGACCGGCGGGCAGCGCGTCGAATCTTACGGCGTCGGCGAATCATTTGTGATGGCGGTGTCGGAAACCTGGTACGTCGTAGAGCGTACCGGCGGCTATATCGCCGGCATTTTTTCCGGTCGTGAGAAGGCCGATCAGATCGGCGGGCCGATCCGCGTCGCCCAGATGTCTGGCCAGGTTGCGACGCTCGGTTTTGTCGCGCTTTTGAACCTGGCGGCCATCCTGTCCATTTCCATCGGCCTGTTAAACCTGTTGCCAGTGCCGATTCTCGATGGCGGGCACCTTGTCTTCTATTTTTTCGAGGCGTTAAGAGGAAAACCGGTGCCCGAACAGGCGCAGGAATTCGGATACAGGATCGGTTTCGTGCTGATTCTCGGTCTGATGGTTTTTGCCACCTGGAACGACATCACGATGTTGTTCAGGGGTAGCTAGATGGGATTTTAGAGAAAATGTTTACCATATGGGAAAATGTCGCGTGACGATTTTGCCACTCTGCACCCGATCGTAAACGGATTTTAACCTGAACCCTTGCGTGTGAATTCAAAGCCTGTAATACGGTGAATTCAATGATTTATGTTAAAGGATCCCGGTTTGGGGGCGGACTGGGAGATGGGGGAACGAACCCGATGAAGCCGGCACCGAAGTTGTTAAGCGCCGTATCGGCGGTGGCACTGGCGCTCACTCCCGCTGTGAGCGGCGGTATAGTGTTGAACCTCGTAACGGCTCAGGCTGCGCATGCGGCCGTGGTCAACTCGATTTCCGTGCGCGGCAACAGCCGCATCGCATCCTCCACGGTTGCTGATCTGGCCGGCTTCAGCGCGGGCAAAAACTACTCGGCCGCCGATGTCGATGATGCCGTCAAGCGTCTGTTTGCGACCGGTTTGTTCTCGGATGTGAACGTGTCGGTTTCCGGCGCGACGCTCGTCGTCAGCGTGTCCGAGCTCTCCATCGTCAATCAGGTGGTCTTCCGCGGCAACCGCAAGCAGAAGGACGCGAATCTGCGTTCGGTTGTCCGGCTGCAGCCGCGCAGCGCCTTCGATCAGGCGACGCTCGATGCCGATGTCCTGGCGATTGAGGAATCCTATTCGCGCATCGGCCGTTCGGATGTGACGGTGAATGCCAGCGTAATTGACCTGGGCGAGAACCGCGTCAATGTCGTTTTCGATATTCAGGAAGGCGACCGCACGAAGATCTCCAAGATCAATTTCGTCGGTAACAACGCCTTCAGCGACCGCCGGCTGCAGAGTGTCATTTCGACCAAACGCTCCAATCCGCTGTCATGGCTGACGCGCAACGACGTATTCGACGATCAGCGCTTGGCGGCCGATGAGGAGCAGCTTCGCCGGTTCTATTTCAATCACGGCTATGCCGACTTCCGCATTCTCACGTCTTCGGGCGAAGTCGATCCGAACACCGGAAATATCGTCGTCAGCATCGAGGTGGATGAGGGCGAGCGCTACACCTTCGGCAATATCGATATCGACAGCACGGTCAGCGGCGTGAGCGCCGACGATCTGCGCAGTACCGTAGCGACGCGCCAGGGCGCGGTTTACAGCGCGGAAGATGTCGAGGACACGCTGATCGACATGTCGGAGCGCCTGGCGGGCGCGGGCTTCCCGTTCGCGGAAGTCACGCCGGTCGGCAACCGCAACTTCGAGACGCGCACGATTGACGTCTCCTATGTCGTTGATCAGGGTCAGCGCGCCTTCATTGAGCGCATTGAGATCATCGGCAACGCGCGCACCCGCGATTATGTGATCCGCCGCGAATTCGATCTCGCCGAAGGCGATGCCTTCAATCAGATCCTGCTGCGCCGCGCGCAGAAACGTCTGGAAGCGCTGGACTTTTTCGAACGCGTCGATATCTCGACCCGTCCGGGTTCTGCGCCCGATCGCGTGATTATCGTCGTCAACGCCGTCGACAAGTCGACCGGTGAGTTCGGTATCGGCGCCGGATACACGACCGGAAGCGGTGATGAAGGCGGCGTCTCCGTCGAGGGCAATATCACGGAACGCAACTTCCTCGGCCGCGGCCAGACGCTGCGGATTTCGGCAGGCGGCGGTATTGATTCGCGTTCCTATAATCTCTCCTTCACCGAGCCGTATTTCCTCGGTTACCGGCTGGCGGCGACGTTCGGCGCCTTCCGTCGGACGAAGGACTACGACACATATGATGTCGCCTCGACGGGCGGGTCGATCAGCTTTGGACTGCCGATCACCGAAGAGCTGAACGCCGATGTCGGATATTTGTTCCAGCAGGACGAGTATTCGAATGTTGCCGCGACCGCGCCGACGTCGATCGTTGCGGATATCGGGGCCAATGGCACCAGCTGGACGAAGTCCGCTGCGACCTACGGCCTCACCTACAACACGATCGACGATACTCAGGATCCGCGTGACGGGCTATTCCTGCGTCTGCGCCAGGAAGCGGCCGGACTCGGCGGCGACGCGAAGCACATTTCGACGACCTTCAACGGCAGCGTTTTCAAGACCATCTCGGAAGAGGCAGAACTGGTCGGCGCGCTGAAGTTCGGCGCCGGGCATATTACCGGGATCGGGCAGGACCTGCGGACGGTCGATCATTTCCGCCTCGGCCCGCAGCAGATTCGCGGCTTCGCCTATAACGGTATCGGCCCGACGGAAAACGGCGGCTCGGGCGCCGGCTCGCATATTGGCGGTAAGAGCTACCTCCACGCAACGGCCGAAGCGCAGTTCCCGCTGCCCGCTCTGTCGCGCGATCTCGGCTTCAAGGGCGCAGTGTTCGCCGATGCCGCTACGCTGTTCGGTCATGACAGTGCAACCGCTGCAAACACGAGCATGGAATGGCGCGCATCCGCCGGTTTCGGCCTGATCTGGCACTCTCCATTTGCACCGTTGCGGGTCGACTACGCGATCCCGCTCGTGAAAGAAACGGGCGACGAGGAACAGCGGTTCAACTTCTCCGTTTCAACCGCCTTCTGATTTGACGGCCCGGCGTTCAAGCCGGGCCTTTTTCATCGTGCGTAGCTCTTCTCCCCAGTTCCTCAAGGCCAGCGAATCCCCGAATGCGCGCGCTGTCGCGCAAATTTGCGACGGCCATCTCGCCGACGAGGAGCGCGGCGACGTTGTAATAGAAGGTCTTTCTTCCGTTTCCGATCCGAAGCCGGGCACGCTCGTCTTTGTTCAACGCAAGGGCGACTGCCAGGGCCTTTCCGTCGCTGCCGCTGTTTTGTGCCCGCAAGATTGCCTGGAACTCCTGCCTCAGGGACCGGCCCGGATCGTTGTCTCGAAGCCGCAGGCCGCCTTCGCCAGGGTCGGGCGTCATCTCTATCCGGAAGGCATAGGTCCTGCGCGCTCATCGGCGGAGGAAGGATATCGGGCCGAATATCCGGACGCGCGAGTTTCGAAGCTCGCGGAAATCGAAGATGGCGTGATCGTCGAGGCCGGGGCGGTCATCGGCGATCATGCGGCGATCGGCAAAGACACCGTGATCGGCGCAAACGCAGTGATCGCTAATAGTTGCCAGATCGGCCGCGGCTGCCAGATCGGACCCGGCGCGACGATTCAGTATGCGTTGATCGGCAATGACGTGATGGTCCACGGCGGTGTCCAGGTCGGCCAGGACGGTTTCGGATTCTTTCCGGGCGCGTCCGGTCTCGAAAAGATGCCGCAACTCGGCCGGGTTGTAATCCAGGATCGGGTCGAAATCGGCGCGAATTCGACCATAGATCGCGGAACGCTTGGCGATACGGTGATCGGCGAGGGAACGAAAATCGACAATCTGGTGCAGATCGCCCACAATGTGACAGTCGGTCGGTATTGCGTGATTGCCGGCCATGTCGGTCTTTCCGGCAGCGTTACGCTGGGCGACGGCTGCATGCTCGGTGGCCGGGTCGGCATTGCAGACCATGTGACGGTTGGCAGGAATGTCCAGATCGCTGCTTCCAGTGGCGTTATGAACGACATTCCCGATGGCGAGCGCTGGGCGGGCACCCCGGCGCTTCCGTTCAAGGAGTTCTTCCGCCAGACCGCCAAGTTGCGCAAACTGGCGACCGCCGATAAGAAGCCGAAGAAAAGTGAATAAGCAGGTCAACACATGAGCGATGACGATCCGCGGCAGACAACGCTGGAAGCGATGGATCTTGCCGAAATCATGCAGATTCTACCGCACCGCTACCCCTTTCTGCTGATCGACAGGATCGTCGATATCGATGGCGGGAACGCGGCGGTCGGTATAAAGAATGTCACAGCCAGCGAACCGCACTTTCAGGGCCATTTCCCGGGCAAGCCGATCATGCCGGGCGTCCTGATGATCGAGGGAATGGCGCAGACCGCCGGTGCCATCGGCATCCGCGATCTTGGCCTAGACAAGCCGGCGCTCGTCTATTTCATGACAATCGACAACGCCAAGTTCCGTCGTCCCGTCGTGCCGGGCGACGTGTTGGAGTATCACGTCAAGCTCGTCAAGAAACGGGGCATGATCTGCCGCTACAGTTGCGTGGCGATGGTCGGCAGTGAAAAAGTGGCTGAAGCCGATGTTACGGCGATGTTGTCGCCTGAAGATGCGGAAAGCCAAAACAAGTGAGCCAGGACAAAACGACGTTCATCCATCCGTCCGCCATCGTCGAATCCGGAGCGGAACTCGGCAAGCGTGTCCGCATCGGGCCGTTTTGCCATGTCGGTCCGCATGCTGTGCTTGGCGATGATGTCGAACTGATCAGCCATGTTGTGGTGGCCGGCGATACGACGATCGGCGCGCGGACGCGTGTTTTTCCGCAGGCGGTCCTTGGTGCGGAGCCGCAAAACACCGCTTACAAGGGTGAAAGAACGACGCTGGTGATCGGTGTCGACAATACCATCCGCGAAGGTGTGACGATGCATATCGGCACCGGCAATGCGCGCGGCGAAACGGTTGTCGGCGACAATTGCATGTTTCTCGCTTATGCGCATGTCGCCCATGATTGCGTATTGGGCGATCACGTCGTCTTCTCCAACAACGTGATGATCGGTGGCCACACGACGATTGGCGATCGCGTCATCGTCGGCGGCGGCGCGGGCATCCACCAGTTCTGCAATATTGGCCATCACGCCTTTATCGGCGGTATCGCGGCCGTCGTGCACGACGTTATTCCATATGGCATGGTCGTCGGAAACCGGGCCTATATGGCGGGTCTCAATCTTGTCGGAATGAAGCGGTCGGGCATGTCAAAAGACGAGATCAACGCTCTGCGCCAGGCCTACAAGGTTCTTTTTGCCGATAATGGCTGCACATTGCGCGAGAATGCACGCCAGTTGACGGAGGATTACGCCGGCAATGCCGCGATCCTCGATATCGCCGGTTTCATTCTCGCCGACAGCAAACGCAAATTCACCACGCCATTGACGTCGCGCCGCTCGCGGCTGGACGACGGCGATGAGTGATGACGACAGCGGCGCATGACGTGGCGGCCAAGGGCCGTGTCGCGATCGTTGCCGGAAGCGGACGTATTCCGGTCTATGCGGCCGGCAAACTCGCGGCCGCGGGCCGCGACCCCTTCATCGTCGTCATTGAAGGCGAGGCCGACGAAGAGCTGCGGCAATACGAGCACGACGTCATCAATACCGCGGAGATTGGACGTCTCGTTGCCATCCTGGAACGTGTCGGGCCGAGCGAGGTTATCATGGTCGGTGGTGTGGGAGCGCGTCCGGATCTTCGTCGCTTGCGGCCGGACTGGACGACGCTGCGTCTTGCCGCATGGCTGTTGCCGAAGTTGCGCGCAGGCGATGATGCCATTCTGCGCGGCGTGATCGAAACGATAGAAAGCGCCGGCTTTCCGGTACGCGGAGTTCACGAACTCGTACCCGATTTGTTAGCGAAACAGGGACAGATTGCCGGGCCGAAACCGACGAAAGCCGACCGCGAGGCAATTGCCACCGCGGTTCGCGGCGCGCTCGCGCTTGGCGCTCTCGATGCGGGTCAGGCTTGTGTGGCAATTGGCAGGCGAATCGTCGCCCTGGAGGCTGCGGAAGGAACCGACATGATGCTGCAGCGCGTGTCTGAGCTTCGAAAAAACGGGCGCCTGAAGGCCGCGCGGGGCGGCGTCCTGGTCAAGCTGGCCAAGCCCGGTCAGGAACTGCGTGCGGACTTGCCGACAATCGGCACCGCCACCATCGAAAACGCGGCGAGGGCGGGGCTCAAGGGCATAGCGGTTCACGCCGAGAACGCGCTGATTTCCGATTTCGAGGCCACATGCGCCCGTGCGCGCGAGCAGGGCATTTTCCTGGTCGGTATCGATCCCGAAGACTGGGCGCTTGCGGGGTGATGCCGGTGAGCGAGGAAAAACCGCTCGTCATCGGTATCGTGGCTGGAGAGCAGTCCGGTGAAAACTTGGCTGTCGATCTCGTCGAATCCATTACGGCGCGCACCGGAGTGCCGCCACGCCTCGTCGGGGTGGGCGGCGGACGCCTAGCCGAAATGGGGCTGAAATCCGTGTTCGATCCCACCGAAATCGCGATTACCGGTGTCACTGCGGTCTTGGCCGTCTTGCCGCGCCTTTTTCTGCGGATTCGCCAGACGGCGACGGCGCTGATCGCCACCAGGCCGGATGTCATTGTTTTCGTTGATAGTCCAGACTTCTCTCTTCGCGTTGCCAAACGCGTGAAGAGGGCACTCCCGGACACGCCGATTATCAAATACGTCTCACCCACCGTATGGGCATGGCGGCCCCAGAGGGCGAGAAAAATGGCGGCGTTTGTCGACTGCGTTCTTGCCATCCTGCCGTTCGAGCCGGAAGTGATGCGCGATCTCGGCGGCCCGCAGACCCATTATGTCGGCCATCCTCTTGCCGCCGATCCGGATCTCGATGCGGTCTGGAAAGCCCGCAAGCGGAAAGCCGCCGGCAAAGCGGACGATTTTGATCTGCTCGTTCTGCCCGGATCGCGCACGCGTGAAGTGAAAGGCCTGTTGCCCGACTTCGCCAGGGCCGTCGCGCTCCTGCATGAAAGGGGGCATCGGTTTCGCGTTTCCATTCCTACATTGCCGCGCTTGGCGGCTCTCGTGGAGCAGGAAACGGCCGGATGGCCCGTTGTCCCGCGAGTAACCGTGACGCGGGACGACAAGATGAACGCGTTTCGTGAAGCAGACGTGGCGCTGGCCGCCTCGGGCACTGTGATTCTGGAGCTGGCATTGGCCGGGATTCCGGTTATCAGTTGCTACAGAACCGATCCGATCATCCGGTTCGCGGTTTCGATGATCCATGCCTGGTCGGCGGCGCTGCCGAACATCATCGCCGACCGTCCGATCGTGCCTGAATATATCGATTTCCTGATCCGGCCGGGAATGCTTGCCCGCCGGATCGAGGAACTGGTCGAGCCGAAAAGCCTTGCCGCAAAGGCCCAGATGGCCGGCTTCAGCCGGGTCCATGAGCTAATGGCCGTCGATGAAAAGCCGGGCGCCCGTGCCGCGGAGATCATCCTCGACGCTGTCGCACGACCTGCCGGATAAAAAAAGCCGGCACAAGGGCCGGCTTTCTGATCGCTAATCTTAGCGTTTGTTGATCGGTACATAGTCGCGCTTCGGCGCGCCGGTGTAGAGCTGCCGCGGACGGCCGATACGCTGGCTCGGATCCTCGATCATTTCCTTCCATTGCGCTATCCAGCCGACCGTGCGGGCAACCGCGAACAGCACCGTGAACATGGTGGTCGGGAAGCCGAGGGCGCGCAGGGTAATGCCCGAATAGAAGTCGATATTCGGATAGAGCTTCTTCTCGACGAAATACTCGTCGTGAAGCGCGATCTTTTCGAGTTCCATCGCCACTTCGAGCATCGGATCGTCCTTGATGCCGAGCTCTCCCAGAACCTCGTGCGTCGTCTTCTGCATGATTTTGGCGCGGGGATCATAGTTCTTGTAGACGCGGTGGCCAAAGCCCATCAGGCGGAACGGATCGTTCTTGTCCTTGGCGCGCTCGATGAACTCCGGAATGCGGTCCACGGTGCCGATTTCCGCGAGCATGTTGAGCGCGGCCTCGTTGGCGCCGCCATGTGCCGGGCCCCAGAGGCAGGCGATTCCGGCGGCGATGCAGGCGAACGGATTAGCGCCGGATGAGCCGGCCAGCCGCACCGTCGAGGTGGATGCATTCTGCTCGTGATCGGCATGCAGAATGAAGATCCGGTCCATCGCGCGTGCCAGCACCGGATTGACCACATATTCCTCGCAAGGGACCGCAAAACACATCCGCAGGAAGTTGGATGCGTAATCGAGGTCGTTCTGCGGATACACGAACGGTTGGCCGATATGGTATTTAAAGGCCATGGCCGCGATTGTCGGCATCTTTGCGATCATGCGCATCGACGCGACCATCCGCTGATGCGGATCGGAGATATCCGTGGAGTCGTGATAGAACGCCGACAGCGCGCCGACCGTGCCGCACATGACTGCCATCGGATGGGCATCGCGGCGGAAGCCGGTGAAGAAGCGGTTCATCTGCTCGTGCACCATCGTGTGGCGCGTTACGCGGTAATCGAAGTCTTCTTTCTGCGATTTGGTCGGCAGTTCACCGAACAGCAACAGGTAGCAGACCTCGAGAAAGTCGCCCTGTTCGGCCAGTTGCTCGATCGGATAGCCGCGATGCAGCAACATGCCCTCATCGCCGTCGATGAAGGTGATTTCAGAATCGCACGATGCGGTCGATGTGAAACCCGGATCATAGGTGAACGCGCCGGTATTCTTGTACAGCGCAGCGATATCGACAACGCTCGGACCGATTGTCCCTTCACGCAACGGAAACTCGTGCTCCTGACCATTAAAGGTAAGCTTTGCGGTTTCGTCAGACATGCGGTCTCCCTTCCTCTCATCCAAAACATTTTCACGGAAATGACGTGAAATATTGCAGTGCAGCAATCCCGGCCTGCGTCGTTATGCGGGGTTGCTACTCCATTTACGGGGCGCTGCCAAGCCAGCCGAAAGGCCTATTGCTGCAATGCATTATAATGATCCGCATGGAACTGCGGAAGTCGTCACGATGCACAATCGCGTATTCTCGCAATCGATTCTTCGCGCCCCAACACGGCGAGTACGTCGAACACACCGGGCGATGTGCTGCGACCGGTTAGCGCCGCGCGCAGCGGCTGCGCGACCTTGCCGAGCTTGAGGCCTTCGGCTTCCGCGAAAGCGCGCACGGCGCCGTCAAGAGACGCGACGGTCCACTCGCTCACGGCCTCGAGTTTCGGCAGTATCCCGGACAGGACCGAACGTGCCTCGTCGCTGAGAATGCCGGCGGCTTTCGCGTCGAATTCGAGCGGGCGCTCGACAAAGAGGTATGCTGCGCTGTCGACGAGTTCGGTCATCGTCTTGGCGCGTTCCTTCAGGCCCGGCATCGCCGCGAGAAGCTGCGCGCGGCGGGCATCATCCAGTTGCGCGCGGATCTTTTCGGTGCCTTCCAGTTCGGGCAGCAATGCCTCGAACCGCTCCACCAGATAGGCATCGTCCGCCATGCGGATGTAATGGCCGTTCAGCGCCTCCAGCTTGGCGAAATCGAAACGCGCCGCGCCCTTGTTGACGTCCTTGATGTCGAACCAGGAGATCATGTCTTCCGTCGACATGATTTCGTCATCGCCATGGCTCCAGCCGAGCCGCGCCAGATAGTTGCGCAGCGCCTCCGGCAGATAGCCCATCGCCCGGTAGGCCTCGACTCCGAGCGCCCCGTGCCGCTTCGAAAGTTTCGCCCCATCCGGGCCGTGGATCAGCGGAATATGCGCCATCCGCGGCACGTCCCAGCCCATCGCATTGAAGATGATCGTCTGGCGCGCGGCATTGGTCAGGTGATCGTCGCCGCGAATTATATCTGTCACGCCCATGTCGTGGTCGTCGACGACGACGGCGTGCATGTATGTCGGATTACCGTCCGAACGAAGGATGATGAAATCATCGAGATCCTTGTTGGGAAAGCGTACATCGCCCTGCACCAGGTCGCGCACGAGCGTCTCGCCGTCCTGCGGCGCCTTGATACGGACGGCTGGCTTGATGCCTTCCGGCGCCTCCGACGGGTCGCGGTCGCGCCAGCGCCCGTCATAACGCGGCGGCTTGCCTTCCGCGCGCGCCTTTTCGCGCATCTCGGTCAGTTCTTCCTGCGAGGCGTAGCAGTAATAGGCTTTTCCGCTCGCGACCAGCTCCTCGGCGACAGCGCGGTGGCGGTCGGCATGGTTGAACTGCGAGTAGGGTTCGCCGTCCCAGTCGAGCCCGAGCCATTGCAACCCGTCGAGGATCGCTTCAACCGCAGCTTGCGAAGAGCGCTCCCGGTCAGTATCCTCGATGCGCAGCAGCATCCTGCCGCCGGTGTGTTTGGCGTACAGCCAGTTGAACAGGGCGGTACGGGCGCCGCCGATATGGAGAAAACCGGTTGGGGAGGGGGCAAAACGGGTGACGACCTCGCCAGTCATGCTGTGCTCCAAATGTGTTGAGTGAAGGGCCGTCTTGGCGGCCTGGTGCGGAATCCGCTGAACGTCTAGCACACGCGGCGGCTGGCGCAAACTTGCGTTCCGGTTTTCGACGCCGGGTTTCCCGGTTCGCGCGGAGCAGCCGGCAATGGTGAAGACACGCGACCGGCAACTTCCGACAACAAGTGACGAGCGCGACTTCTTCCGCGTCGGCCCTGACGATCTCCTGCCTGACCGCGATTCCGGCGCCGTCTCCCGTCAGCCGCCGTATCGCAGGGGCCTCTCGGCCGTATTGCGTTCATACCGGACGGACTTGGGACGGTCCTTGCAATCGGCCTTGCGCCGTGAAGGCGGCCTCGGAACGCCGTTCCTCTTTCTGCCCGTAGCTCTGATCCTCGGCGTTTTGCTCTATTTCAGCCTGCCGGCGGAGCCGGCGCCGTGGAATGTGCCGTTCGGCCTTGCGGTCTTGATGGTCCTGCTTTTCGCCGCGCGCCACAGCCCCGGAGCAGCGCGTGGCGCGATGGTTATGATCGCGGCTGCGGCGGTCGGTATGGCGCTGGCGCAAATCCAGACACACTGGAAAGCCACACCCGTGCTGGGTTCCGATGTCACGACCCGCATGACCGGTCGGATACTGGCCATCGAGGAACGCGCCAACGGACGCACCCGTTACACGATGCAGGTCGTGAAGACAGAGCGGCCAAGGTTGCGCTATGCGCCGGACATTGTTCGGGCGACCGCTGCCGGTGCCGCGGAAGGCTTTTCCGTCGGCGGCGGTATTCATGGTGTCGTGCGCCTGACGTCGCCCTCAGGTCCGGCGCATCCCGGAGGGTATGACTTCGCGTTCCATTCCTATTTCGATGGTATCGGTGCAAACGGCTTTTTTCTTGGAAAGCCCGCGCCGGCGGAACTCGAAACCGACGCCACCTTGCGCCAAGAAGCGGCGTTGAAGCTGGAGCAGTTGCGCCAGCGGATCGGCGACGAAATCCGCCGGATCGCACCCGGCCGGCCCGGTGCGGTCGCAACGGCGCTGATAACCGGCAACAAGGCGGGGATTCCCGAAGAGGTCAATGAGGCGCTGCGTGTGTCGGGGTTGGCTCATATCCTGTCGATATCCGGATTGCACATGGCGCTGGTCGCCGCGACAGTGATGGCGACCTTGAGACTCGGCTTTGCCGCGGTCCCGGAATGGTCATCGCGCCATCCCGTCAAGAAATACGCCGCTGCCGGCGCGTTGGCTGCCACGGGCTTCTATCTCTTCCTGGCCGGGGCCGGCGTTGCCACTCAGCGGTCCTTTGTGATGCTGGCAATCATGCTGCTCGCGCTGACATTCGACCGCAGCGCGGTCACGCTGCGCAATCTTGCGCTTGCCGCCATCGCGATAGTCGTAATCGCGCCGCATGAGGCGCTGGGACCGGGCTTTCAGATGTCGTTCGCCGCCACCGCGGCGCTGATCGCGGTATATGCGGGATGGCAAGACTGGGCGCGCCGCCGCGAAAACCGGTATCGGCAATGGGAGGAACCGGGGGCGCTTGTGCGAATAGGCGGCAGCTTCTTTCGCTATGCTCTCGGCATTGCCGTGACATCCCTGGTTGCGGGCGCCGCAACGGGGATATTCGCGGCCTACCATTTCGGGCGGGTCGCGCCATTCGGCCTTCTGGGCAACCTGCTGGCAATGCCGGTGGTTACGATTCTGGTCATGCCGCTCGCAGTAGCCGCCGTTGTCGCCATGCCGCTTGGTCTGCATGTTTATCCCTTCAAGGCCATGGCCTGGGCGGTCGATCTGGTGATCGACATCGCGGAATGGGTCGCGCAGTTGTCGCCCGCAGTGCCGGTCGGTCAGATGCCGGAATGCGCCTTGCTCGGCTTTTCGCTCGCGCTCGTTGTGCTGTGCCTGCCGTCGACCTGGCTACGCTGGATCTCGCTGCCGATACTCGCAGTCTGCGCGGTTCTCTGGCGGGCCGATGACCTGCCTCTTGCAGTCATTTCCGAAGATGCCCGGCAGTTTGCCGTGCTCGAACCCGTAAACGGCGGTACGCGATTACACGTCAATCGCAACAGGCCGAGCGCCTTTATCCTGGAACAGTGGTCCGATGCCTATCGTGGTTTGGAAACCGTCAAGCCCGCCATATCCAGTCGCATGACTTGCGATCGAGAGCTTTGTGTCGTGGGAATCGAATTACCCGAGGGGCGCAAGCGGCTCGGTTATGTTTCCGTCGCCGGGCCGGACCTTCCCGCTGATGGCCCGTTATCGGTACGCGACCTATGCGCTGGAAATGACCTTGTTGTCTTTGCCAAGGCTCCGTCGCCGCAATCCTGTGTGAACGGTACGCCGGTCCTGTCGGCGCAGATGCTCGCGCTGAACGGCTCCGCGGAAATTCGTCAGGATGGGACGCACGGCGGATTGGCGATCCGCCACGCCTTGCCCGGCCCGGTACGTCCCTGGCTCGATCATCGGCACTATTCGCGCGCCGCTCGCAATCTGGGTGAATGGAAGCCGCGCAAAGACGGTCAGTAGCGGCGGATCAGGCCGACAAGCTTGCCCTGCACGCTCACACGGTCCGGCCCGAAAATTCGCGTCTCGTAGGCCGGGTTGGCCGCTTCGAGAGCGATTGACGCGCCCTTGCGGCGAAACCGCTTCAGCGTCGCTTCCTCGTCATCGACAAGCGCCACGATGATGTCGCCGGCATTGGCGGTGTCACTCTTCTTGATGATCGCCGTATCGCCGCTGAAGATACCGGCCTCGATCATCGAGTCGCCCTCGACTTCAAGCGCATAGTGTTCGCCATTTCCGATCATGTCCGGCGGCAGCGAGATCGTCCGCGTCTGGTGTTCGATGGCCGAGATCGGCACGCCGGCGGCGATCTTGCCCATTACCGGCACCGGAATAACGCCACCGTCATTGTCGGCGACGGGAGCTGTCTGCTTCGGCGCCGGTTGCGGCTTGCCGAGGCTGCCCTCGATGACGCTCGGCGAGAAGCCGCGCCGCATGGTCGAAGGTGTCAGGCTGTCCGGCAGGCGTACGACTTCGAGGGCGCGTGCACGGTTCGGCAGGCGGCGGATGAAGCCGCGTTCCTCGAGTGCGGTGATCAGGCGGTGGATACCCGACTTGGAGGCGAGATCGAGTGCTTCCTTCATCTCGTCGAAAGACGGCGGCACGCCGGATTCCTTCAGACGCTCGTTGATGAACATCAGAAGCTCGAGTTGTTTGCGTGTCAGCATTGTCTCGCCCTTTGGGAATCAAAGATAAACAAACATAGAACAACCTATATCTGTTCCATATGTGTTCTGCAAGTGTTTAACAATCGTTTAAAAGGCGTGCTCTTTCAGCACGAGCACTTCCACGCTGTCACCGGCGGCGACCGCCGGAGTATGGGGCGGGCGAACGATCAGCACGTTTGACAGTGCGAACGCGCTGATCATCGAGGAATCCTGCGTATCGAACGCCTTCACGCGAAGACTTCCGGCTTCGTCGCGCCACGCGGTGGCGCGTATATAGTCTTCGCGCCGGTCGTTTTCGGGAAGCGGAGTTTCCAGCAGGGCTTGCATGCGCCTTTCGCTGAAGCGCCGGCCCGAAAGCTTCTCGACGAGAGGCTTCAGGAAGAGATGGCCGCAGACCAGCGCGGAGACCGGATTTCCGGGCAGGCCGAGGATTCGCATTGAGCCGAGGTTGCCTGACATGAGCGGCTTGCCCGGTCGCATGGCGATCTTCCAGAAACCGAGCGTCATCCCGCGCGAAACGAAAACCTTTTGAACGAGGTCGTGATCGCCGACGGATGCGCCGCCGAGCGTGACGAGGATATCACAGCCGGTGTCGGCGGCCCGGTCGAGCGCGGCGGCCAGTTCATCCTCGCGGTCGCGCACGATGCCGAGATCGATGACATTGGCGCCGGCGTCGCGCGCAATCGCGGTAACGCCGTAGGAATTCGAGGCGATGATTTGACCCGGCCCGGGTTCGGATCCCGGCGGCAGCAATTCGTCTCCGGTCGCCAGCACGGCGATGCGCGGCCGTCGGACGACAGGCAGGGAAGGGTGGTTCGCCGCCGCCGCGAGGCAAAGCGCACCGGCGTCGAGAACTGTGCCCGCCTGGAGAACCGTCTCATCCTGCCGGAAATCGAGTCCGGCGGCGCGGATGTTGCGGCCGAGCGGTTCCGCTTGGTTGGCGCGCACAAGGCCGCCGGCGAGCACCGTCACGTTTTCCTGGATCGTTACCGTGTCGGCGCCGGCCGGCACGACGCCGCCGGTAAAGATACGCGCCGCCTGGCCCGCTCCGACGATGCCGTCGAACGGGTGGCCGGCTGCGACTTCGCCGATCACGGTCAGGTCGGCCGGCGCGTTCTCGAGATCGGCTGCCCGCACAGCATACCCGTCCATGGCGGAAACTGCGTCCGGCGGTTGCGTCCTTAATGCCATGAGGTCTTCGGCGAGCACACGGCCTTGCGCTTCGTCCAGAGGGACGATCTCGGCGGCCAGCGGTTCGGCGTCCGCCAACAGCCGCGCCCGCGCTTCTGCGACCGGAACCAGGCCGCCGCTCAAGGCGCGCCCCGCGTCCACGTGCCGGATTTGCCGCCTGTCTTCGACAGCAGGCGAATCGGGCCGATTTCCATGCCCTTGTCGATGGCTTTCGCCATATCGTAGATCGTCAGGCAGGCGACGGAAGCGGCCGTCAGCGCCTCCATCTCGACGCCGGTCTTGCCGGAAAGCCGCGCCAGCGCTTCGACCCGCAGTCCCGGCAGTTCCGGTTGGGCTTCGATCTCGACCGAAACCTTGGTCAGCAGGAGAGGGTGGCAGAGCGGAACGAGCTCGTGTGTCTTCTTTGCCGCCATGATGCCGGCGATCCGCGCCGCCGAGATCACGTCGCCTTTCTTGGCGTTGCCGGCGAGAATCGTGTCGAGCGTCTCGCGCGTCATCGTCACGAAACCTTCCGCGACCGCCTCGCGCACCGTGTCGTCCTTCGCGCCGACGTCGACCATGTTGGCCGCTCCGTCGGCGCCCAGATGCGTCAGCTTGCCGGTGTCGCTCTTTGCCATGTCACACTGTCTCTTTTGCGCCGGTCAGCAACTGTCGCGTCGCCGCCTCGACGTCGTCCTGGCGCATCAGGCTTTCGCCGACCAGGAAGGTGCTGATACCCGACCTTTCCAGCCGCTGGCAGTCTTCGTGGGTGAAGATGCCGCTTTCGCCGACCAGCAACCGGTCGTCGCCGACCATCGCGGCGAGTCGTTCCGACGTCGCGAGATCGACCTCGAAAGTGCGCAGGTTGCGGTTGTTGACGCCGATGAGACTGGAGGAGAGCTTGGTCAGCGTCCGCTCCATCTCCTCCTCGTCATGCACTTCGATCAATGCGTCCATGCCGAGCTCCAATGCGGTAGCCTCGAGTGCGCGCGCCTCGTCGTCGGAAAGCGACGCCATGATGATCAGGATCGCGTCCGCGCCCCAGCTGCGCGCCTCGTACACCTGGTAAGGCTCGAACATGAAGTCCTTGCGCAAGGCGGGCAGGCCGCAGGCCGCCCGTGCTGCGGTCAGGAATTCCGGTGCGCCTTGAAACGACGGCTTGTCGGTGAGGACGGACAGGCAGGCCGCCCCGCCGAGCTCATAGGCTCGCGCCAGCGAGGGCGGATCGAAATCGGTCCGTATCAGGCCCTTCGACGGGCTGGCCTTCTTGATCTCCGCGATCAGGCCGAACGTGCCGGCTTCCTTGCGTGCCTGCAGGGCGGCGTGGAAACCGCGCGGCGCATCCGTGTCGGCGGCACGCGCTTTCAGCTCCGCTAGCGACACGGCAGCCTTGGCCGCGGCGATTTCATCGCGCTTGTAGGCTTCGATTTTCTTCAGAATGTCAGCCATTGGCCCGTGTCACTTTATTCTACTCGCCGCGTGATAGCGTGGCGGTCTTTTCGGCGACCGCCTTGGCCTTGCCGCTGTCGATGGACTCGGCGGCCTTGCGCAATCCGTCGGCAAGGTTGTCAGCCAGCCCGGCGACGATCAGGCCCGCCGCCGCGTTCAGGCAGGCGATATCGCGATAGGCGTTTTTCGCGCCGTTCAGCACCTCGCGCAACGCCGCCGCATTGGCGATCGGGTCGCCGCCCTTCAGATCCGCTATGTCGACGCGCGTCAGGCCGACGTCCTCTGGCGTCAGCGTGAAAGTTGAGATGACGCCGTTCTTTAGCTCGGCGACCTGCGTCGTGCCGGCGGTCGTCAGTTCGTCCAGTCCGTCACCGTAAACGACCCAGACATGCTCCGACCCGAGCGCGTTAAGCACCTGGGCGAGCGGTTCCACCCATTCCGGCGCGAACACGCCGGCCACCTGCCGCGTCACGCCGGCCGGATTGGAAAGCGGACCGAGCAGGTTGAAGATCGTGCGCGTACCGAGTTCGACGCGGCTGGGGCCGACATGGCGCATGGCCGCGTGATGCATTGGCGCGAACATGAAGCCGAGACCGCCCTCGGCGATACAGCGTCCGATGGTCTGCGGCGTGGCGTCGAGGTCGAAACCGAGTTCGGCCAGCGCTTCGGCCGAGCCGGATTTCGACGAAAGGGAGCGGTTGCCGTGCTTGGCGATCGTCGCGCCGGCGCCCGCGGCGATAAAGGCGGCGCATGTCGAGACATTGTAGCTGCCCGAATTGTCGCCACCCGTGCCGACGATATCGATCGCGCCTTCCGGCGCCGCGACTCGCGTCATCTTCTCGCGCATCACGGTAACCGCGCCGGTGATTTCGTCCACCGTCTCGCCACGCACCCTGAGCGCCATCAGGAAACCGCCGATCTGCGACGGCGTGGCGTTGCCCGACATCACGACGTTGAATGCCGCCCGCGCTTCGTCCCGCGTAAGGGCCGCGCCTGTCGCCGCCTTTGCAATAAAGGGTTTCAAATCGTCCATGTGAACCCTTACTGCACGCTCAGCGCGCGTTGCATTGCGTTCTGGTCCACCTGAACCGGGTAGATCGTTTGCAGCTTGGCGACCATCTGGTCAAGCAGGTCGTCCGCCATGCTGGTGCGCACGCCCTCGCGCACGCCTTCTCCGAGATTTTCAACGCCGCCAACGGCTTGAGACACCGAAGTGACGCGGAACACCTGGTAGGCGTTGCTTGCGGGAGCGGCGAAAAAACCGTTGTGGTCGGGTCCGCCGTCGAACACTTCGGCAATGCCGCCGGCACCGAGATCGGCATCCGTTCCGCCGCGCTGCAGGCCGTATTTGTGCTCGGCAACCAGTCCCTCGTCCGCGGCGATCGCGGCAAGCGTCTCACCATCGGCAAGCCTCTTGGCCAGCGTTTCCGCCTTTTGGGCGATCCGGCTTTCCGTTTCCTCGGCCATCCAGTCGGCCAGCACTTCATCACGGACCTCGTCAAAGGTGCGGTCGCGTGCCGGCGTTACTTCGGCCACTTCGTACCAGAGGAATCCCGTTTCGCCGGCATTGATCGGCGGATTTTCGATCCCCGTGTCGGATTCGAACGCGGCCGCGATCATGTCCTTTTGTTCCGGCACACTCGTCACCTCATCGCTCGACGGTGCGAAACCGTTGGCGTCGACCGCTTCGATCGTCTCCATGGCCAGCTTCTGGCTCGCCGCCGCTTCCTGCATGGTGCTGCCGCCGGCGCGCGCATCCTCGTAGGCATCGTGGATGTCGAGCAAAACGTCGTTTGCTTCCACCAGTGCCAGCTCGCGCCGGATTTCGTCGCGAACCTCTTCCAGCGGCTGTACGCGTTCCGGATTGATTGCGGTGACGCGGACGATCACCTTGCCGAAGGCGCCATCGATCAGGCCGCTGACGTCGCCTGGATTGGCCAGTGCGAAAGCTGCATCGGCCACTGCGGCGTCGGGCAGGGCACGCTTTTCGAAGGTCCCGATGCGAACGTCTTCCATGGTCCGACCCGCATCGGTGACGGCTTCCTCGAAGGACTGGCCGGCTAGGATGCGCTCATGCGCCGCTGCGGCTTCCGCGTCGTCAGTGAAGACGAGCTGTTCGATGGCGCGGCTTTCCGGCTGGATGTAGCGGTCCTTGCGGGCCTCGTAGTCGGCCTTGACCGTATCGTCCGAGATCGCCGCCTCGTCGAGAATCGCTTCCGGCGTAAGACGGACATAATCGATCTTGCGGTATTCCGGCGCACGGTAATCGGCCTTGTGCGCTTCGAAATATGCCGTCAATTCGCTTTCGTCGGGTGCTTGCACCGGTTCGATCACGCTGTCGCCGACCGTGAGATATTCGACGTCGCGCGTTTCCCCGGTGTGCTTGGCAAAGGCGTCCAGCATGACGTCCGGCACGCCGATGCCGTCGGACACCGCTTCGACGATCTGCTGGCGGATCGCCACGTTTTCGCGGTTGCGGATATATTCCTCCTCGCTCATGCCGACATTGCGCAATGCGAGGCGGAAATTGTCGCGGTTGAACTGGCCGTTGGCGCCCTGGAATGCCGGGTCTTCGGCGATCAGCGCCGCCAGCCGGTCCTTCGACAGCCCCAGCTTCATCACCCGGGATTGCTCGTCCAGGACGGCACCTGCGACCATCTGTCCGAGCACCGCGCGGTCGATGCCGAAGGCGCGCGCCTGGTCCGCAGTGATCCGCTGCCCGAGCTGGCGCGAATAGACCGCGAGCTGCCTGTCGTAGGCAAGCCGGTAATCCAGCGCGGAAACCTCCGTCTGACCGGCCGTAACCACAGCGTCTCCGCCGGTTCCGCTCAGCATCTGGCCTGAAACGCCCCAGACCGCGAAGCTTGCCAGCAGCAGAAGAAGCAGGGCTTTGGCGACCCAGGATTGTGAGGACTTGCGCAGACCGTCGAGCATGTTTGTTCAACCTGTTTTCGTTTCCGGCGCTTTTTAGGAGTGCAGGCTTGGCGACGCAAGCGCAACCCGAGGCCTTTTCCTTGGCTTCCCGAGGCGCTAACAGGTCCACAACCAATCAGGAAAGGGAAGAGGACATGACGCCGGGCGTGACACCACTTGTTGCAGGAAACTGGAAAATGAACGGCACCGCCGCCTCGCTGGACGAGATCCGCGACGTTTGCGCCGGTCTGGATGCCGAGGCGACCCTGCCGCACGAAACTCTCCTCTGCGTGCCGGCGACGCTTGTCGAACGCGCTGCCTCGGTGGCCGCGGAGAGCGCCCTGTCAATCGGCGGCGAAGATTGTCATGTCGCCGAAAGCGGTGCGCATACGGGTGACGTCTCAGCCGAGATGCTGGACGATGCGGGCGCGACGACCGTGATCGTCGGCCATTCAGAGCGCCGCACCGATCATGGCGAAACGGATTCTGTCGTCGCCGCCAAGGCGGAAGCGGCATGGCGCGGTCGCCTGACGGCGATCATCTGTGTCGGCGAAACGCGCGCGGAACGCGAGACGGGCAAGGCCGAGGATGTCGTCGGCGCGCAGCTCGCCGGATCGGTTCCAGATGCCATGAAGGCCGATACCACGGTGATCGCATACGAACCGGTCTGGGCGATCGGCACCGGTCTTGTGCCCTCCAACGATGACATCGCCACCATGCACGCTTTCATCCGCAAGACGCTGGCCGACCGGTTCGGTGCCGAGGGCGAGGCAGTTCGCATTCTCTACGGCGGTTCGGTGAAGCCCTCAAATGCCGCCGAAATCTTCGCCATTGCCAATGTCGATGGCGGTCTTGTTGGCGGCGCGAGCTTGAAAGCGTCCGACTTTCTCGCCATCTGTGAGGGAATTAACGTCTGACCGGCCGGTTTAGGCCTTCAAATCGCCGGACGGAGCGTGTAGAGACGCGCGTCGAATGTAAGAAGCAAGACAGGTCCCATGGAAACCGTTCTTATTGTCATCCATCTCATGATCGTGGTCGCCCTTGTCGGCGTCGTTCTGCTGCAGCGCTCCGAAGGCGGTGCACTTGGCATGGGCGGTGGCGGTTCGGGCGGCTTCATGTCGGCGCGCGGCGCGGCTGACACGCTGACCCGGACGACCGGCATCCTGGCGGCCGCTTTCTTCGTCACGTCCATCGCGCTTGGCCTGATCGCGCGTTACGGCGAAAGCCCGACCGATATTCTCGACCGCGTGCCTGCGCAGGTGCAGCAGGACGGCGAAACCGCGCCGGCCCCGGCTGAAGGCGGTGTGCTTGATCTTCTCGGCGGAGATGAACCGGCGGCGCCAACCGGTGGCGAAACTCCGGCCGTACCGGCCGTTCCGACCGAATAATCCGGAATTAAACCAAGGACGCCTCGTGTGGAAAATCCGCACGGGGCGTTTTTTTCTTTGCGGAATCGCTTTTGACGGGCTAACGGTCAAGTCCCATGGCACGGTATGTATTCATCACTGGTGGCGTGGTTTCTTCCCTTGGAAAAGGCATCGCTTCCGCGGCTCTCGGCGCGCTTCTGCAGGCGCGTGGCTATAGCGTGAGGCTGAAGAAACTCGACCCCTATCTCAACGTCGATCCCGGCACGATGTCGCCCTATCAGCATGGTGAGGTCTTCGTCACCGACGACGGGGCGGAGACCGATCTCGATCTGGGGCACTATGAGCGTTTTACCGGGCGTTCCGCCAATCAGAACGATAACATCACCACCGGCCGCATCTATCAGAACATCATCGCCAAGGAGCGCCGCGGCGACTATCTCGGCGCCACCGTTCAGGTGATTCCGCACGTCACCGACGAGATCAAGAATTTCGTGATCGAAGGCAATGACGAATACGATTTCGTCCTGTGCGAGATCGGCGGCACGGTCGGCGATATCGAGGCGATGCCGTTCATGGAGGCGATTCGCCAGCTCGGCAATGACCTGCCGCGCGGCAACGCCGTCTATGTGCACCTGACGCTGATGCCCTATATCCCGGCCGCCGGGGAGCTGAAGACCAAGCCGACCCAGCATTCGGTCAAGGAACTGCGCTCCATCGGCATCGCGCCGGATATCCTGCTGGTGCGCGCCGACCGCGATATCCCGGAATCGGAACGCAAGAAGCTGTCGCTGTTCTGCAATGTTCGCGAATCCGCCGTTATCCAGGCGCTCGACGTCAAAAGTATCTACGACGTGCCCAAGGCCTATCACGATGAGGGCCTCGACGAGGAAGTTCTGGCCGCGTTCGGTATCGAGCCTGCGCCGCAGCCGCGCATGGCCACCTGGGAGGACGTATCCGACCGCGTGCACAATCCGGAAGGTGAGGTCACCATCGCCATCGTCGGCAAGTACACCGGCCTGAAGGATGCCTACAAATCGCTGATCGAGGCGCTTCATCACGGCGGCATGGCCAATCGCGTCAAGGTCAATCTCGAATGGATCGAGTCCGAGGTGTTCGAAAGCGAGGACCCGGCGACCTACCTGGAAAACGTCCACGGCATTCTCGTGCCGGGCGGCTTCGGCGAACGCGGAGCGGAGGGCAAGATCGCCGCCGCCACCTTCGCGCGCGAACGCAAGGTTCCGTATTTCGGCATCTGTTTCGGCATGCAGATGGCCTGCATCGAGGCAGCGCGGTCGCTTGCCGGCATCGAGGGCGCGTCATCGACCGAATTCGGCCCGTCCAAGGAGCCGGTCGTCGGCCTGATGACCGAATGGCTGAAGGGCAACATGCTCGAGAAGCGCACCCAGGCCGGCGACCTCGGCGGCACCATGCGCCTCGGCGCCTATCAGGCCGCGCTGAAGGAAGGCACCCGGATCGCCGACATCTACGGCGCGACCGATATCTCGGAGCGCCACCGCCACCGCTACGAGGTCAATATCGATTATCGCGAGCGGCTTGAGGACTGCGGTCTGGTCTTCTCCGGCCTGTCGCCGGACGGTGTTCTGCCCGAGACGATCGAGTATCCCGACCATCCGTGGTTCATCGGCGTGCAATACCATCCGGAACTGAAATCGCGCCCGTTCGAGCCGCATCCGTTGTTCCGCAGCTTCATCGAGGCGGCGCTGGAACAAAGCCGGCTGGTCTGATCAGGCCCGCGGCCAGCCGGGGCCCCCGTCGGGCGGGAAGAGACGTCCCATGTCTTCGGCTATAAGAGCGGCGGTTTCCTTCAGGGGGCCGAGATGAGCTTGCGCGAAACCTTTGGCATCCTGGAAAGCCCGTGGCCATAACAGGCTGATCGCGGCATTCGGTTCACCATGAACGAATATCGGCACCGCAATCGCGGCAAGTCCGTCGTCGAGAACGGTTTCGCCGCGATAGACGCCAAGGCGGGTTCCGTAACCGCGTGCCCGGGCCGCTTCGATCTCCGACATGTAGCGCTCGAAATTCACACCGAAGCGGGCAAGTCCCAGTGACATGTTTCCCCTGGTTATAGCGTCGAATTCGCGGATCTGCCTGTCGGAATGCGCGGCCAGCACCGCAACGCCTGTTGCCGATCCGAACAGGTTGATCCGTCTATTGATGATGCCGCGATACATGTGAAACGGGCTAAGCGGCCTTGTGGAATCGATGATTCGCATGCACGGCCCGTCCAGCACATGGATGTCGGACGGCCATTCGACCTGTCGGGTGAGTTCGGCGGCACGTGGCATTGCCACGTCGATCAGTCCGGACATTTCCTGCGGTGCGGACTCTCCTGCGCCTGCCGGCAAGGCGATTGTCACCCGGTACAACTTGTCGGATACCGAACGCCTGACGAGCCGATGGCTTATCAGCGTTGCGAGCAGCCGCCGGATCGTGGATTTTGCAATGCCGGTGTCCTTGTGCAGGGCAGCGAGTGAACTCGCGCCGTTTCGCGCAAGCGACTCCAGCACGACGATTCCACGGTCGAGCGATCGGTTGGATAACTCTGTCATAAGACAAACCTCCCGAGGCGAGCGTGCCACTGTACGGCACGTTTCTCAACTTTGATTGTAAGCGGCGACCGGTTCGCACAGGATCGCGCGGTCGGTGCGATTGGGAGGTGGCGCCTTGAATTCCCTTATGAACAAGACGGCGGATGTCGTCGCGGTCGCGATGTCGCTATTTGCGATTTATGTCGCCACGTTCGGCGTGTTCGACAACATCATCGTCTCCGGCCTTACGGTTCTTCTTGCGCTGGTCTACGGCTTTTTGGCTTGGCGTCGAGTCGATGACGCGCCGACAAGCCGATGGATCCTCGCGCTACACCTCGTCATGGCGGTCGTCATGATTGCGCTTGTCCTCGGCTGGGCGAACCTCATGTTCGAACAGGAGGAATTCTTCGTCACGATAAGTGCCACCCAGGACATCTTCGCCTGGATCGCGGTGGCGCTGATCGCCTACCTGACCTGGCGGTTCTTCGGGATTCCCATGGTGCTGGTTATCATCGCGGCGGCTGTGTATGTGCTATCGCCGTCGGGCATCGGCGGTGGCGCGGAGCATTGGACGCGCGTGGCCGAAAACCTCTGGTACTCCACAGATGGCGTCTTCGGTCGTCCGGTCGAGGTCGTCGGCCGCATTGTCTTGATCTACGTTGTGCTCGGTGCCGTGCTGCAGGCCGCCGGGGCGGGTGAGGTCCTTCTCAAAATCGCGTTTGCCGCGACCGGGAGACTGGCCGGCGGACCGGCGCACGCCGCTATTATCGGCTCGGCCATGTTCGGCAGCATGTCGGGCGCTTCCGTCGCCAATGTGGTGTCGACCGGTGTTTTCACAATTCCGATCATCAAGAAGGTCGGCTTCTCGCCCCGCTTCGCCGGTGGCATTGAGGCGGCCGCTTCCACGGGTGGCCAGATCATGCCGCCGGTCATGGGGGCAGTGGCCTTCCTCATGGCCGACGTGACGGGAATTCCGTACCTGCAAATCATCGTCGCCGCGATGATACCTGCGCTATTCTATTACGGTTCGCTTTTCGTTTTCGTCCATGCGGAAGCGCGCAGAAACGGCATTGAGCCGCTGCCGAAGGCCGAGCGAACGGCATTGAAGGTACAAGACCTCGTAAGGAGCCTTGCCTTTTTCTTGCCGCTTGGCGTCATCGTGGGCGTGCTCCTGACCGGCCGCACTGCGCAGAATGCCGGCGCATATGCAACCGCCGTAGCTTTTGTGGTTTGCCTGGTCCTGTTTCCCGGTTTTCGGCATCCGAAACGCTGGTGGCAGGCCTTGGTCGATGCCGGGCGCTCATCGGCCGTCCTCATGATCGTTGTCGCGGCGATCGGCTTCGTAATCGGCGTCGTAAACATGACCGGCATCGGCCTGGCCTTCGCGGAAGCGGTTCTGACCTATGCGAGAAGCAGCCTGCCGCTGGCCCTCGTCATGGTCATGATGGCAAGTCTCGTGCTTGGGATGGGCGTGCCCACCGGCGCCGCCTACCTGATCATCGCGATCGTTCTTGGCCCGGCCGTCAGCAGTCTCGGCGTTCCGGTCGTCGCCGCTCACCTGTTCATGCTGTATTTTGCGGTTTTGAGTGCTGTGACGCCGCCGGTTGCCCTGTCGGCCTTTGCGGCGGCACCGATCGCCGGCGCGAAACCGATGGAGACAGGCTGGGCCGCCGTTCGGCTGGCGGCACCGGGCTTCATCATACCGTTCCTGTTCGTTTTCCATCCCGACATTCTCCTCATCGTCGAGGGTGCGTCGATCTTCGGCGCTGTATGGGCCGTGGTGGCCTTCGGGATCGCAACATGGGGGTTGGTCACCGGGCTCGTCGGTTGGGAAGGCGAAGCGCTGGCGGCATGGCAGCGCGCGCTGCGGCTGATCGCGGGCGTTTGCGCGCTTTCGGTCGAACCGGCGATCGCCATTGCGGCGACGATCACGCTCATAGCCCTTTCACTTCAACGGCGGGTATCGTCCCGATCCGCCGGAACAGTTCACGACTAGCGGGACCAATATCGGGAGGAGCACATGAAGAATTTGCTCAAAACACTTACAGCCGGCGTCATTGCCCTGGGACTTTCGAGCGCCGGACAGGCGGCGGAGAATGATCTGAAGATGGCGACTATCGCGCCGGGATCGTCGGCCTATCTTACGATGACAACGATGGCGACGCTCGTAAATCAGTCTCTGGATGGCGAAGTCAACATATCGGTCGACGCGACGGGCGCGGCGACGAAGCACATGATCGAACTCGCCCAGGGCAAGCTCGATCTCTGCATGTCGTCGCCGGTGATCTACGAGTTCCTGAAAGCGGGAACGGCGATGTACAAGAAAATCGATAATGCGCCGGAGCTCGCGGAAAACGTCCAGTTGATCATGTGGTTCCCGCTGGGTTCCTATCATTTCGTGACATATGCCGAGGACGGATTGACGTCGCTGGAAGACCTGCGTGGCAAGAAGGTCTTTCTCGGGCCTCCCGGCGGCGGCGCCTGGGCGGCGGCACATGGCTGGGTCGAAGCACTTACCGGCATGAAAGCCGGCGACGATTATGAAAACGTCAAGGCTAGCTGGTCATCTGCCCTGCAAGGTTTCCAGGACCGCCAGTTCGATGTCTATGTCACCTCTGGGATCGCGCCTTTCCCGCAGGTCGAACAGCTCGCGCAGACAAGCGAGCTGCGTCTTCTCGGCCTGAGCAAGGATGCGTTCGAGGCGAGCGAACCGGCGAAAGATCTGACGATCCGCAAAAACGGCCGCGAACTCGGGGTTATTAAGGCGGGCGTTTACGGCGACGGCGTCGTCAACGAAACCGACGTCTACACGCTGGGCTCCATCGTTGGCGTTTCGGCCCGCGCCGACCTCGACGAAGAGGTGGTCTATGAGATCACGAAGGCATTCTGGGAATCGGCCGAGGCCGCCCGCGCGAATACGCCATGGCTCGCCGAACTGAACACCGAGTATGCCATCCAGGAAGGCGGAATGAAGCTTCATCCGGGCGCGCTTCGTTACTACGACGAAATTGGCGTCGCAGTTCCCGAAGGTTCGCGTTGAGATTCAACAAAAAGCCTGCCCGGTCTTGGCCGGGCAGGCGGCATCAAGTTTCCGGGAACATTCCATGGCGCGCAAGATCCGCAACATCCTTTTCATCATGTATGACCAGCTCCGCTTCGATTATCTGAGCTGTGCCGGGCATCCTTGGCTTAAGACCCCAAACATGGACGCGCTGGCAGCGCGTGGCGTTCGCTTCTCACGTGCCTATGTGCAGTCTCCCGTCTGCGGTGCATCGCGGATGAGCTATTATACCGGCCGTTACGTGAACAGCCACGGCGCGGCGTGGAACAATTTCCCCCTCAAGGTCGGCGAGCAGACGCTGGGCGATCACCTGCGCAAGCTCGGCATGCAATCATGGTTGATCGGCAAGACGCACATGAAGGTGGACGAGGAGGGCATGACCCGTCTCGGTATCGCCCGCGACGGCATCATCGGCGCGCGCGTCTCCGAATGCGGATTCGATGTTTTTGTGCGCGATGACGGTTTGTGGAGCGAAGGACCGGACGGATTCTACGACTCCAAGCGTTCGCCCTATAACGAGTACCTGAAATCGAAGGGCTATCCCGGCACCAATCCCTGGCACGATTTCGCCAATTCCGGCGTCACCGAAGACGGTGAGATGGCGTCGGGCTGGTTCATGAAACATGCCGACAAGCCGGCCAATATCGATAACGGCGATTCCGAGACGCCGTGGCTGACGGACAAGATGATCGAGTTTCTCGACGAGCGCGAGAAGGATAGCGCGCCGTGGATGTGCCATCTCTCCTACATCAAGCCGCACTGGCCCTATATCGTGCCCGCGCCCTATCACGACATGTATGGCCGCAACCAGATTCTGCCGGCGGTGCGCCATCCCGATGAGCGTAGCGATCCGCACCCGGTCTACGGCGCGTTTCAGGCCAACGCTATCGGCCAGGCGTTTTCCCGCGACGAGGTGCGCGAGAAGGTGATCCCGGCCTATATGGGCCTGATCAAGCAATGCGACGACGAACTGGGCCGCCTCGTGAAATACCTCGAGGAAACCGGCCGTTTGAACAACACCATGATCGTGCTGACATCGGATCACGGCGACTATCTGGGCGATCACTGGCTGGGCGAGAAGGACCTGTTCCACGAGCAGTCGGTCAAGGTGCCGCTGATCGTCTACGACCCGTCGCCGGAAGCCGATGCGACCCGCGGCACCGTCTGCGACGAACTGGTTGAAAGCATCGACCTTGCCGCGACCTTTATCGAGGCAGCCGGCGGCAAGGTGCCGGACCACATCGTCGAGGGCCGCTCGCTGGCGCCGTTCCTGCGCGGCGAAAAGCCGGGGGAATGGCGCGACTTCGTAGTCAGCGAATACGACTATTCCGCGACGCCTATGGCGGTGAAGCTCGGCATGGAGCCGCGCGACGCCCGTCTGTTCATGATCGCCGACAAGCGCTGGAAGTTAATGCACGCCGAGGGTGGCATGCGCCCGATGCTGTTCGACATGGAGAGCGACCCGGACGAGTATGTGGATCTCGGTGCCAGCGCGAACCACGCGGACGTCATCGACATGATGTATGAGCGTCTGGCGCACTGGGCGCGGCGCATGGCGCAGCGCACAGCCATTTCCGACGAGGAGATCGAGGCGGGCCGCGGTAAGTCGCGCCGCAAGGGCGTTCTTCTCGGCATCTATGACGGCGACGAGGTGGATCCGGATCTGACGGTGAAATATCGCGGCGCGCCGCGCGGCTAGCCGCTTAAAGCCCCTCGAAATCGACCACCAGCGCCGCATGGTCGCTGGCATGCGGCCGCTGATCGCCGACGCCCGGCAGCCGCCGACCCTTGTAGCGTTCGGCATCGCGCGAAAGCCCTTCGCGAAGGTAATATGGCGTCGCGTCCGGCCATGCGGCGGCGAGGGCGGGCGAAGCGAGCAGGGCGTCCGGGCTCGAATAGCTGTCGTCATCCTCGAAGTGATACGACCAGCGTCGCTCCGGCGGAACGCGGCGAACGAGGTCGACGGCGAACCCGTCGGTCAACGGCGCGATTGCCCGTTCGGCACGTGTTTCTTCAAGCGGTTCGTTCAGATCGCCGAGCACCAGCCAGCAGGCCTTCGCGGGATCCTCGAATTGCTGCTCGATCAACCGGCGCACGGCCAGCGCCTCCAGCCGCCGCGCATTCCACGCTTCCTGCGGATCGGGATAGGGGGCCTTGAAATGGCAGACATAAAACGTCACCGCGCCGGCCCGGGCGCTCAGGCAGTCGCGCCGGAACACCGGTTCGTCCGGATCGCGTCCTGGCGGATTGTCGATTTCGAGGTCGGCCACCGTTGACGAAGCGTGGCTCTTTACATCCTCCAGCGGGAGCCGGCTCATCAGGGCAACGTCGTAGCCGCGCCCGTCATTGCCGGGAAGACAGACGCGGTGCGGGTAGGGTGCGGCGTCCTGTGCGGTCAGGTAGCGGTCGTGAAAATAGTCGAGCGCCTCGCGGTCGAACACTTCCTGCAGGGCGACGACGTCGGCATCGGCTCGTTTCAGGACCGCGGCAGTGAGCAGCCGGTCGATCGGGTCGAGGGCGAAGTCGCCGCGTTCCGTCAGGCAACCTTCGTCCCTGTCCATGGCGCCGGAAAGGGCGGCGCGCCCGGAAACTTGTTGCAGGCGCAGATTTTGCACATTGAAGGTGGCGATACGCATCGTTTCCTGTCAGCTGTCCGTCAGGGCCGCTCTGGCGGCGACGTTAAACCGAATTCCTGCGCGATGTCACACGCAAGTCCTGCCGGTGACAGGGCGGAGGCTGTCCCGCGCGGTCGGTTTGTGCTTATATGGCGCCATGATTTCGCTAGAGGATTGCATCGGTCTTTGTGACCTGACGGAAGAAGAGGTTCTGGCGATTGCGGAGCATGAGCACATGCCCGAAATCGCGGCGACCGCCTATGCCGCCTACCTGACCGGGAAGGAGCATGGCGAGGAGGAAGTCTGCCGCATGATCGTCGACGACATTCGTGTCGCGCAAGGCAAGGGTGACGGCCACCACGTCAGGACGCTTCTGCATGTTTTGCATCACTTTTTGCGCAATCATCCCGACGCGAAGCCGCAAGTCCATCCCTGGCATACGGTCTTCTAGGTCACGCAGGCGTCCGGCAAATTAAGCAAACCTTCCGTTAAGGCGTTCTCGCGACTCGGCTGGGGTGTTACTCTCGGCGGATGAAAATGCTGATCGCCATTGCCGTGCTTGTGATTGTTATGGTCTGGGACTTCGCGCAAAACGGCGGGGGCATGACGAATGCCCTCATCGGAAGAATCATCCAACTGGCGAATTCCTACGGTTTCTGACCGTCATGCAGCAGAAAAAACGCATGCGTACCAAGTGGATGCGCATGCGCGTGTTGGGTTTGTGCGTCTTTTTCAGGCAGCGTCGCGGCGTTCTTGCGATACCGTATCGCTGACCGAGAAGTGGCTGACCTGCTCGTTCAACGCATCGGCATCGCTCGAAAGCGTGAACGCCGATGCGGTGGTCTCCTCGACCATGGCCGCGTTCTGCTGCGTGAACCGGTCGAGTTCGTCCACCGAGGTGCTGATCTCGCCGAGACGCGTCGCCTGATCGCGTGAGGAGGAGGCGATCGCATTGATATGCTCGTCCATCACTTCGATGTTGGTTTCGATCTCGCCGAGGCTTTCGCCGGTCGAGTTGACCAGCGAGACACCGTTCTCCACGTCTTGGGCAGAGCGCAGGATGAGCTGATTGATGTCTTTGGCGGCGCTGGCCGAGCGCTGCGCCAACTCGCGCACCTCCTCGGCCACCACGGCAAAGCCCTTGCCGGCTTCGCCCGCACGGGCCGCCTCGACCCCGGCATTGAGCGCCAGCAGGTTGGTCTGGAAGGCGATCTGGTCGATTAGGTCGATGATGCTGCGAATCTCGCCGGAGGACTCTTCGATCCGTTTCATCGCCTCGATGGCGTCGCGAACGACCTTGGACGACTTCTCGGCGTTCTGACGTGTATCCGTGGCCACCGAGACGGCGGTGTTGCAACGCTCCAGGGCGACGTTCACCGATTTGGTGATCTCCGCCAGTGCCGCCGCGCTTTCTTCCAGCGTCGCCGCCTGACGTTCGGTGCGTTCGGACAGGTTCTGCGACGACTCCCTGAGGCTGCCGGAACCGCCATGGATCGAATTCGCATTCGACCGAATGGTCTTCATCGTCGCTTCCAGCTGCTCCATCGAGCGGTTGAAGTCGAGGCGAAGCTTGTCGAGCGATTCGACGAAGGGCTCGTCGATGCGCCAGTCGAGGCGGCCGTTGGCGAGGTTGGTCAGGCCGGTGCCGAGCGCCGAAACGGCAGCTTCCAACTCGCGGGCACTGCGTTCCTTTTCCGCGTCACGGCTCTGCCGCTCCTGCGTCACCTGACGGTCTCGCACCTCGGCATCCGCTTCCATTCGGTCCTTTTCCAGCGCGTTGTCGCGGAAGGATTCGAGCGCGCGCGCCATCGCGCCGATCTCGTCCTTGCGGCCCGCGGAGGAAATATCGATGGATTTGTCGCCAGCGGTAAGGCGGTTCATCAGCTCGACCAGGTCGATCAGTGGCCGCGTCATCCCCGCTGAGATGAAGTACCCGGCGATGCTCATCACGGCGACGACCGCAAGCGTCGTGAGAAAGGCCATCGAGGCGAGCGTGTTCGCCGAAGCGAGGATCGCACCCTCGGACTGGCCGATGGCGAGCAGGTGCTTCTGGCCGAAGACGCTGACCGGCATGAAGGAGTAGAACATGTCCCGGTCGCCCACTGACGCGAAGACCGAGGCTGTCGTGCCCGTTTTCGCCGCGTCGGCAAGCTCTGCCGGAAGGGACTTCTTGAGGTCCTCCTGCGCGACGCCGGTGCGGAACGCGCCATTGTCGCTGACCAGGAAGGCTTCGTCGATTGATTCGCCGATACCTTTCGGCGTGACCAGTGTGCCGATTCCGTCGTCCGACACGCGAACGATCACGATGCCGACCTGGCTGACACTTCCCCAGTCGCTGAACATGAGCGGGCTTGCCAGGAATGCGGAATTCGTGCCGTCGTTGCTCTCATAGGCGGTGAAACCCATCTGTTGCACGTTCCCGGCTTCCGCGTCCTTGAGGCTTTCGACCAGCTCCGCGAGCGGCTCGTTGCCGGCATCGGTGACATTGCTGAGCAGTTCCCGCCCCTTGGTTGCCGAGAAAATGACGTCGCCATTCATGTTTACGATGTAGATGTCGCTCGCGCCCGTGTTGTTCCAGGCGTTGTACAGCGATCCGTGAATCTTGGAATACTGCACCGCATACATCAGCTTCAGGCCCTTGCCATCGAAACTGGCGCGTTCGTCGACGCTTTTGTCGGGCATCCTGAAGTTGGCGCGTACTTCCTCCCGTTCGGCAGAAAGCAGTGCGCCGGTAATCGACGAGACTGCTTCGCCGAATGCGTTATTGCTCGCGATGTCGGCGAGAACCTGCTCGATGCGCTCGACTTCCTTGGAAAGTGTTGCGGCCTGATTTTCGGCGATCATGTCGAGCCGCACCTGGCTCGCATCGATCAGTCCGTTTTTACCGATTTGGTAGCTCAGTATGCCGACGGCGGCGCATGAGACGAGTGCCGCCCCGACGACCAGTCCGGCGAACCGCACCTTGATGGATGAAAACGCATTAGTGCTGAAAATGGCTCGAAGTTTTCCAAGCATCGACAAGCCCCTCTTGTAGTCGAAGTTGGACTATTCATAGGGGTGGGAAGCGTTACGATGAGTTTAACATCGAGGGGTGAGAAGACCGAAAAAGCAGCGCAAATTCAGTTTTTTGGAAGATGTCGTAACGGCATCTGGCTAAATTGCGGAGGGTTACCCATGGGCACCCGTGTTATTCGACGAATACTGATTCCGACGCGCTTCGGCCGTATGGCCGACAGCTCACGGTGCCGCCGTCAATGACTCGCGCCTGTTCGTCGAGGAACGGGCCTTGCCGGGCGCCGAGCTATGCCGCCTGGCTTCCGCCGTCCATCAGGACACGGATCAGTTCCGCCTGTCGTTTCACGCCGGTTTTCTCGAAGACGCGCATCAGATGCGTGCGGGCGGTGTTGATGGAAATGCCGCACCGTTTGGCCGCGGCCGCGCGGCCGTCGCCCTTGAGCATTTCGATGGCGAGTGCCGCTTCGGCCGGCGTCAGGCCGAAGCGGTCTCTCAGTTTCTGCGTATCGGCGGCCCTGTCGAGGCCGGGATCGCGTATCAGCAGCATAGCTGCTGACGGATTGCCGTAGGGACTGCTCCGGTTTGTCCTGTAGGGCAGGACTTCGATCGTCAGCGGCGGCTTGCCGTCTCCCCGGGCGACCTGGACTATCTCGCCGCAAGGCGCATCCGTCTCTGTCCGCGCGCACTTCCGAATGGCCGATCTGAGACGAATATCGGCCTTTATATCCTCCAGTTGCACCATGCCATTCCGGATTCCGATCTGCGCTTTGGCGGCAAGCAGGTCTTCACCTGGTTCGTCCGAGAATATGCGCCGCCCCATTGCATTCACCAGGATGAGCCCGGCATGCTCGGACTTGCGACAGCAATCCATCAATGAACGCTCAAGTTCCATGCGGTGCAGCCGGCGCGCGATCGACGCAGCGCGTGCCACGTGCGGAACCACAATTTCGGTATTGCGCAGCGTTTGCGCGGCGATTTCATCATCGTTGGGCGATGTCTGCAAAACGAAGTTGCCGAACGCGTTGCGGTCCCGGAAGAGCGTTGTCGTCAAGCCATGGTTGCCATAGCCGGTGAACCGCCGGAACTCGTTGTAAAACGCACTCGAAAAATAACCCTCTTGGTCGATGTCGGCGACGGAGACAAACTTGCCGGGTGGCGCCTTGGCAGCAAGCACGGAGATAGGGTCGTACCGCCACCAGTGCTCGTTGTAGGCGGCGACGCAGTCGGGATCGGCGCGCGGGGTGATCACCGAAGAGTAGTGAATGTCCGGATCGACGGTGACGAGCGCTGCGTTCGCTCCTCCGCAGAAATCGGCGATCTGAACGAGAAGCTCTGGCCACTGATCGGCGTCTAATGCTGCTTCGTATATCTGCCCGACAAGCTCCAGGGCGCGTTCATTCTGCATCGTTCGGATGGTTCCGCGAAATTGTTCAACGCGTCTCTTGGTATGCAACAATGCAAAACCGCGCATACCCTACGTGGGGTAATCTGCGCAGAAATCCCGATGACCCGCTCTATATATTCCCGAACCGGTTTTCGACGACCTATTCCATCAGTTTCGCGACAAGTCCGAGGACCTCTTCGGGGGACTGGTAGAGAACGAATTGACCCGCATTGTCGATTGGCCGCAGTTCGATTTCCGGGCGCCTGGTCGCGATCTCGGAAACTAGATCAAAGGGGGTCACCGGATCCCGAACGCCGTGAATGAACGTCATTCTGCGTGGCGCAAGCCTGCCCAGCCAGGCAGACCAATCGGAGGCCGCAAGAGCGGCGTCGGTTTCATAGCCATCCGTCCCCTGTTCGAAGGCACGGCGAAAATCGTTCAGGAACAACTCCCTGTTCCCGGCTGACGCGACCACGTCGATATCGAACGGTTCTCCCGCAAAAAGATTGTCGAAAAGAACCTCGATACGGTTGGTTACCAGGAGACCGAATGTCCCCCGGACAAGAAGCGACAGCGCTTTCGGGAAATAACGTGCGGTATAGGCATAGAGGCGCGGCCAGGTTGGCAGGCGATCGATATGCTTGCGGCTGAGGAAAGGCGGAAATCCGGCTATGGCTGCGGCATCGCGAATACGGTCCGGCATAAGCGCCGCCGCCGCCGCCGCGTAGACGGCGGACGACATGTGCCCCACACAGATGGTTTCGCCGATGCCGAGCGTGTCGAGCAGGAAGGCGAGATCTGACGCGAACGCGCGTTCGGGCGACGCCGGTTCGGAAGCATGCGCGGTGGACTTGGCAAAACCGGCCCGCCACGGACATATCAGTTTGAGTCCATAACGATCCAGCGCCTGAAGAACGGGCCGGGGCATGATCGTTCCGGAGTACATGTTGTGCAGGAAGATCACCGGACGCCCGGTCGCGGGACCGTGAGTATCCACTTGCATCTGCCGCTTGTCGGGAAGCGTCAGGGTGAGGCTTCCGGCAGGCGTGGGATCATCCGGCCGGCCGTAAATCGGGATGTCCAGTTCCGGGGTGATCAGCGTTATCGCTGCGAAGAGCCGAACAAGATCCAGTTGAGAGCCGACGCCGGTCTTCGCCAGCAGGGACTTGGCCTGGGTACGCACGGTTTCGATGGATCGCTCGCGTTGCTTGGCCAGATCCGCGAGACTCTGCCCTTGCACGAGCGTTTTCAGGATCTCCTGTTCCGAATTTGATAGGGCGAACGCCTCCGCGATTGCGGCACCCGCGGCCTGCGACCAGTCGAAAGCGACGCGGCCAAGTTTGGCGATCACGCCATTCTCCTCCGGTCCTGCGGGTGTCAGTGCCCACAAAGTCCGCTGACCATCGGTCTGGTAAAAAGGAACGATGCAGAGCAGGGACTCCGACCGTGCCGCCGTGATCTGCTTCAGACTGTCCTTGAGAGCGGTTTCGGCATCCACATCGGTTGGTGCCGTGAAAACCGATTGGCCGGAAGTGAATGAGTAATCCTGCTCGTTTTCGATCTGGATGGAGACGACCGTCCCGTTTTTGTCCAGAAAAATGAAATCGTTGCCGCCGCGCATCCCTAACGCCCGGAAGTCATCCTGACGCCAGAGCCGCATGAAAGCGTTTGCAGCCTGTCCGAAATGATGTTCCGCCTCGATCAGGTCGAGGACCTGTTCTTTCCTGGCGTCCTTGCCGCGTGCTTCTGGCCGCGGAACCAGTGACTTGTCGTAAATGGCCGACAGTTCTTGGATGAAACGCTCGATCTTGGCCGGATCGGATACGGTTTCGTAGGCGAGGTCGACGATCTGCCGCTTCTTGTCGAACTGCAAGAAAGTGCCCCCGCGCCCCGTAAAGCCACAACGATGCCAAAGAAATCGCAGCGCCCGGTATTCGCGATGCGGCTGGCCTGATCCAGTATATGGCTGACAGGCCAGTCGGAAAACAACCCGCACGCGCCGCTTTCTGGTCCGGAATGTAAGCGCTGCCGTGCTGAAAAACGGCTTCGGCGCGCCACGGCTGGCCCTTTTGGCCGCTAGCCGTTTTCCCTTTCGGTACAGTCAGGCCGTTGTTCGGTCGAAATTCCCGGCATCCATGATGACCCTTATCAGTTCGGCCTGGCGGTTCACGCCGGTTTTTTCGAAAATGCGCGTCAGGTGCGTTCGCGCCGTATTGATCGAGATGCCGCAGCGTCCGGCGGCCGCGGCGCGGCCGTCTCCCTTAAGCATTTCAAGCGAAAGCATCGCTTCCGCCCGTGTCAGGCCGAAACGGTCCCGCAATCTCTCGATGGCCATGTGGCGGGCGCGCTCGGAGTCGGCAACGAGGAGCAGGGCAGCCGGAGAAGCGCCCCACAATATGTCGGCATGCTTGCGATAGGGCATGACATCGATGGTGACACGCGTCCGTCCGTCAGCCTGTCTGGCCTGGATACGCTCGCCCACGGTCCGCTTGAGGCTGATTTCGCCACACGCGCCGACGGCGGCGCGGAGCCTCGCGTCGGCTTCGGGATCGCGCAGGCTGACGACGCCCCGGCTGACGGTGATTGCCGAGCCCGCTCGCATGATGTCCTCAGCAGCGACATCCGCGTGGACGAGGCGCATCCGGTCGTCGACGACGATGGCGCCGGTTTGATCGGACGTGCTTTGGACCTTGCTGACGGAGTTTAAGATTTCCAGGCGCTGCACCTTGCAATTGACCTCTACGGCCCTGACCAGATGCGGTACGAGAAGCGAAAAAGTGGCGCGGGCCTCATCGCTGATTTCATCCCGCCTGCTCGACGCTTGCAGGACGAATGAAGAGAATGCGCTGTCGTCGACGATCAGATTGGTGGCGACGCGTTCCGCGCCGAGCCCGGAATGCCGCCAAAACTCGTTGTGGAACGCGCTTTGGAAAAAACGCTCCCGCCCGGTGTTCGCTAGCGTCGTGACTTGTCCGACAGGCAGATGCGCGGTCGCGGCCACTGTAGGATCATGTTGCCACCAGTGTTCTCCATACGCCGCGACGACCGCCGGATCCGCGCGCGGCGTGATGACGGTCGAACGGCTTGCAAGCGAATCCGAGATGACAAGCGCTGCGTTCTCCGCGCCGCACAGATCGGCGATGTCGCACAACAGGCCGGACCAGCCGGCGCTGTCGATCGCCGCATCATAGATCCGTCCGATGATTGCCGCAGGATCGCCGCTCACTGTTCCGCCTTCTAGTCCGTATTCCGGATCGTTCGGTCGCAAGAAATTCACTGCGAAACCGACCGGGCCCGTAGAGGTTGCAGCAATGTAATCCCGGAAGGGCGACCGGGCATCGCACGAACGTCGCATGCGCGGTTCCGCGGATTACGCTACGAAAATGGTGTATGCCCCAATGATGCCGTGATGGACCGCCTTGTGCGGGACATTGCGGCATTTTTGCTTCTGCCGCAGCTTGCGGCATATTGTTGCCGATCGGCCATACCCCACTGAATTTACTGACAATATCGCACATGTGTCGCACGCGCGGCCGAGCCGGTGGTTCGTAGAAGCGTCAGCAACGAGGGCTTATGGGGATTCCGTGCAAGCCCGGAGAACATTTGCTGAGGGCTCGATGTTTCAGAAAAAGACGCTTTCCTTTCAACGCCGTAAGGCAATGCCGCCGCGTATGACGCGTACCGGTATCGCCGTGTTGTTGACGACCACCGCGTTGTCCGGTCTCGGTTCCGGGGCCGTTTTCGCGCAGGAAGTAATCGATGGCGGCGCGGAAACCGTCGATGGCGGCGGCGGCGGCACGCAGGCGAGCCCTTGGAATATCGGCGACGACCTGATCGTCGGCGACACCGCCATCGGAATACTCAACATTTTCAACGGTGGCGATGTCACCAGTGATAGCGGCACCATCGGCAACACCGCCACCGGCAACGGCAGTGTAGGCATCACGGATGCCGGCTCGACCTGGACAGTAACCGGGGAAATCACGGTTGGTGAAGAAGGCGCCGGCGCTATGAACGTTTCCAATGGCGCCAACGTCAGCAGCTCCAACGGCATCGTCGGCAACGCCGCAACGGCGACGGGCACGGTTCAGGTGACCGATGCCGGCTCCGCGTGGAACCTCACCAGCGCGCTCGATGTCGGCTGGGACGGCACGGGTAGTGTCGAAATATCGAATGGCGGTGTTGTCACCTCCGTCACCGGGAGGCTTGGCCGCAACAGCGGCAGCTATGGCGAGGTCACGGTCGATGGGGCCGGATCGGCCTGGAACATTGGAATACTTGGCCTGGTTGTCGGCGATAGCGGCGAGGGGGTGCTCAACATTGAGGACGGCGGCGCGGTTACCGTGGCCGGCGACGATTTTTGGGTCGGAAGCGCCGATGGCGCCACCGGGACCGTAAATCTGACCAATGGCGGCACGCTTGATATCAGCGCGACGACCTCCGCTCGGGTCGGCTGGAACGGGGACGGCACGCTGAACGTGACCGATTCGACGGTCGACGCCGGCTCGGTCACTGTCGCCTTCGGCTCCAATCTGACGGGAACGGTCATCGTCTCCGGCAACACGGCGGCCTGGAATGGCTCGGATCTGACGATAGGGTTGTCGAACACAGCCAACGGCATTTTCACCGCCGAAAATCAGGCGACGGTCACGCTGACCGGCGGCATCACGCTGGGAAGCAATCCGGGTGCCGACGGCACGCTGACCGTCGACAACGCGACGGTTTCGAGCGGCGGCACACTGTTGGTCGGCAACCACGGCAACGGCCAGGTGACGGTGCAGAACGGCGGAACCCTGGTTTCCGGCGACGGCCTCGACGCCGCGACGCTGGGAAGCGGCGCCAACGGCACCGGGTCGATGACGGTCACCGGGGTCGGTTCGACTTGGACCGCTAATGGCTACCTGCGCGTCGGTCGGGAAGGCACCGGTACGCTCAATATCATGGACAGCGCTTCGGTCTCGGTGACTGACGAAACGCTCATCGGCGACGAAATCACTGGTACCGGAACCGTCACGGTCGACGATGCCACGCTGAACGCGGGCAGTATTCTCGTCGGCAATGAGGGTACCGGCACGATGACGATTTCCGGCGGCAGCACGGTCACCGCCGACGACTTCATCGTCGGCAATGACGTGGATGCCGTCGGCACCGCGGCGGTTACCGGAACCGGCAGCAGTCTGGACCTCGCGGTTGAACTGAATGTTGGCCTCGAAGGGACCGGCACGCTGAACGTCACCAATGGCGGCAACATCCTAGTCGCCGACGGCGTGAGGGTCGGTTCCTATGCCGACGGGGTCGGAACCATCAATATCGATGGCGTCAACAGCGAGATCACCAGCAATACCAATACGCGGATCGGCGATAACGGCGCCGGCACCGTTGCGCTGACCAACGGCGCGCACTTCTACGCGGATCTCGCTACCTATATCGGCGACGCCGCCACCGCGACGGGCACCCTGACGCTCGACGGATCGGGAACCTATTGGGAAAACGGCGGCGATTTCTTTGTCGGCTATTCCGGTATCGGCAGTGTCTCGGTAACCAACGGCGCGGATGTCGTCGGAGACTATGTCTCTTTCGGCCGGAACCTGGGCTCGTCGGCCACTGTTGTTGTCGACGGCGCCGGATCGACCTGGATGAATATCGGCGATCTCTATGTCGGAGAGCAGGGTACGGCGGACCTGACCATCTCGAACGGGGCCGCGTTCGGCAATGCCGTGGCCTATATCGGTTATGACACCGACGCCGTCGGCACGGTTACCGTAGACGGCGCCGGCACGACCTGGACGAACGGTTCTACCGTCTATGTCGGCGAGGACGGCACCGGAACGCTGACGATCGCCAATGGCGGCACCGTATCTGTCGGCGGCCCGGCGACGCTTGTTCTCGGCAACACCTCGGGGAGCGCCGGCACGCTGAACATCGGCGCTGCCTCCGGCGATACAGCGACGGCGGCCGGCACGCTCGATGCGGCGTTCGTGCAATTCGGCACCGGCACCGGCGAGATCGTCTTCAACCATACGAATACCGGTTACAACTTCGACGCGATCATCTCCGGCGACAGCGAAGTCGTGGTCGAATCGGGCGAAACGGTCTTCAACGGCGCACATACCTATACCGGACCGACAACGCTGTCGGGCGGCACGCTTATCGTCAACGGAAGCATTGTCAGCGACGTGCTCGGCAACGAGGGGCGGATCGGCGGAACGGGCTCGGTCGGGAACCTTTCCGTGACCAACGACACGACCCTCGCTCCGGGCAACTCGGTCGGCACGCTGAGCGCGGGCGACGTCATATTTGGATCCGCTTCGCTATACGAGGTCGAACTGAATGACGGCGGCTTCGTCGCCGGAACCAACAACGACCTGCTCGATGCAAGCGGCGTGGCCAATCTCTTCGGCGGCTGGATCCACGTTCTGCCCGAGAACGGTACCGACGACGGCTCGACCTACACCTACGGCACCTACACGATCCTGACCGCTGCGGGCGGCGTGTCCGGGACGTTCGACGATGTCACCGACGACTACATCTTCCTCGACTTCACGCTGAGCTACGACGCCAACAACGTCTACATCACATCGGAGGAAGCCCTGTTCTTCACCGATCTGGCGCAGACGCCCAACCAGTTGGCGACGGCCGTAGCGCTGCAGGCGCTCGGCAATGGCGATCCGGTCTACGACGCGGTCGTCACGCTCGCGGATAACGATGATGCGGCCCGCGCGGCCTATGACATGCTGTCCGGCGAGATCCACGCCTCCGTCCAGTCGTCGCTGGTCGAGAGCGGCAGGCTGTTGCGCGAGGCCGCCAACGAACGGATCCGGTCCGCGTTCGATGCCGGAACGTCCGCATCGATACCGGTGCTCGCCTATGGCGAAGATGGGCTGCAGCCCGAGATGACCGGTCATGACGCGGGCCCTTCATGGTGGGGCAGCCTGTTCGGCGCCTACGGTCACACAGGCAGCGACGGCAATGCCGGAGCCTACGACCGGGCCGCGGGCGGTTTCGTGGCCGGCATAGACGGCATGGTCTCGGATGCGGTCCGGCTCGGCTTTCTGGCGGCCTACAACAACTCAAACCTCGATGCCGACAGCCGTGCCTCCTCTGCTTCGGTGAACAGCTACGAACTCGGTCTCTACGGCGGCGCGAGGACCGGCGGCATTTCCTGGCGGTTCGGCGGTACGGTCGGCTGGCACGACATCGACACTACCCGCACGCCGTCGTTCGGCGCCTTCTCGGAGACGCTGACCGCCGGCTACTCGGCGACCAGCGGCCAGATCTTCGGCGAGGTGTCCCGCAGCTTCGAACATGGCAAAATCCGGTACGAGCCCTATGCCAGCCTCGCGCATGTGCATCTTTCGACAGGCGGCTTTTCGGAGACCGGCGGCGCCGCGGCACTGTCAGGCGCGGGATCGACCATGGACACCACCTCCACCACGCTCGGCCTTCGCGGCGACAGCGACATCCTTCTTGGAAACCGGCAGGCGAAGATCACGGCAGCCCTCGGCTGGCGGCATGCCTTCGGCGATGTCACACCTACGACACGGAACGCCTTCGCCACCGGCGGCGCCTTTGCGATCGCCGGTGCTCCGGTCGCCGCTGACACGGTGGTGCTGGAACTGGGTGCGGATTTCGCAGTGGGCGCTGATGCCAATCTCGGTCTCGACTACTCGGCGCAGATCGGATCGGGAGCAAACGACCACAGCCTCAGCGCTTCCTACAGCCGCCGCTTCTGACTGAAATGGCGTTATCGCCGCCGGGCAGGGTTATGGATCTGCCCGGCAGTGTGTTCCTGTTCCCTATACCACCGCGGTAATCGTCATGCGTTTTCTTGTACTTGCCTCATCGGCCCTGCTTTTCCTCGCCCAGCCGGCGCTCGGCCAATCGCTTCCCGGTGGCGCCGGTTCGCTTTCGGAAAGCTATCAGGATTGGCAGGTGCGATGCGTTTCCACCCGGCAGGGGCCACGTTGCGCGATGTCGCAGATGCAGGTCGATCCGAAAACACGAAAGCGCATCATGACCATCGAACTGCGCGCCGATGGCGGCAAGGCGACCGGTGCGCTGATCGCGCCATTCGGCCTTGCGCTCGCCAGGGGCATCACGCTGAAGATCGATGACAAGGGAGGGGAAACGTCGCTCGTTTTCTCGACATGCGTTCCGGCGGGATGCGTCGTTCCGCTTGATCTGGACGCCGGGCTGACGAAAAGCCTTGCCTCCGGAGAGGTCCTCACAGTCGTCGTGACGGCAAATGACACGCAGCAACCGCTGTCCATCGCCATTTCGCTGAAAGGATTCGCCTCCGCCTGGGCGCGGCTCGGCGAATTGTCGGAACAGGCACGATAGGCCCGCCTTCCTCCGGTGCCGGTCGCGCGGCCGATCCTCTTTCACGATGATGACGAGTTGATCGGCACCCCGTTCTATCTGATGGAGCGGGTGGAGGGCGTGGGTGCGCCGATTGCGCGTTGCCCGGCGTGGAAGCGGCCGAACGATGTGAAATCTGGATGGGCCTCGCTGACGCGCTGGCCCGCGTGCACTCCATCATTCCGGATGTGGTCGGTCTCGGCGATTTCGGCAGGCCGGGCAATTGTTTCGAGCGCCAGGTCGGCCGCTGGGCCCGGCAAAGGCGCCGCTGTTGCAGTTTCACAACGCCTCCGCGATGTTCCGTGTCGCCGTTATCTTCGTGGGCATCGCGTGTCGCGTTCGAGCAGTTGGCGCCACGGCCGAAAACGCGGCACAACTGGCGCCGCTCGCCGAGCGTTTCGCAGTGCGTGCAATCGAGATTGTCGAGGGGGGCGGACACAAGATCCAGGATTGAGCTTGATGTGCTCTGCGATCACCAGAGATGTCTGCATTGAGGAAACGACGTAGCTTGTCGCATCAGGCGCCGCGCCGTCACCGTCGAAGCCTTGTAGCCTTTGTCACTATGAGGGGATATGGTGAGCGCGCAGGGGCTCGAACCCTGGACCTACTGATTAAAAGTCAGTTGCTCTACCAGCTGAGCTACGCGCTCCCGACCGGCGGGAAATCCCGCCGCCAAGACGGCACGTTCATAGGGACGCCGTCCCGAACGGTCAACCGCTATTTACCGGTGAAAGGTTGAAAAAACGTGGCAATTCGCCGCCACGCGCATTGGTGATTTCACTGTGAAGTCCATATGTCCTATGACGGCGCCGCCGGCCATGTCTTGGTCGGCATTTGTGAATGCGGAACCGGAGCGAACATGGCTGTCGATGTCTCACTTGTAAGCGCGTTGGGCGCGGGCGCGATTTCTTTCCTTTCGCCCTGCGTATTACCGCTTGTCCCGCCATATCTTTGTTACATGGCCGGCGTGTCGGTCGATCAGTTCCGCGGCGAGCCGGGGCAGAACGGAGAAGCGGTCGTCGCGGCGCCTGTGCGCCTTCCGCTGCTATTGGCCTCGCTCGCCTTCGTGGCGGGATTCACGACCGTTTTCGTCGCGCTCGGCGCCGGCGCCAGCACGATCGGCGGGCTGCTTCGCGCGTATCAGGACTGGCTCGCGGTTGCGGCCGGGATTGTCATTATCCTGATGGGGCTGAATTTCCTCGGCGTCTTCCGAATCGCGCTGTTTTCGCGCGAGGCCCGCTTCCAGACCCGCGCCGCGCCGGCCAGTCCCCTTGCGGCTTATGTCATGGGGCTGGCCTTCGCCTTCGGCTGGACGCCGTGTATCGGCCCGGTGCTCGGACCGATCCTGACGCTTGCCGGCGCAAAGGGCAGCGTCGGCGAGGGGGCCGCGCTCCTCGCTGTCTACTCGGCCGGCCTCGGCATTCCATTCCTGCTGGCGGCGCTGTTCTCCGGCGCCTTCATGCGCTTCATGCAGTCGTTCCGCGGCCACCTGGGCACCGTCGAAAAGGTGATCGGCGGCCTGCTGGTGTTCTCCGGCATCCTGTTCCTGACCGGCGGAATGCAGTCGATCTCATTCTGGCTGCTGGAGCGCTTCCCGGTTCTCGGTCAGCTCGGCTGAGCGGTCCTGGCCGTCAGCCGGCGCAGCAGATTTGCCGGGAAGGTCGCGATGATGACCCCTGCCATCACCAGCGCTATCCCTGCCGCATGATAGGAGTGGAACTCCTCGCCAAGGAAGACAATGGCCAGCCCGACGCCATAGGGCGGTAGCAGATACATGAAGACACCGGCGATAGACGCGCCCAGCGAGCGGACGCCGAACTGGTAGGTCGAAAAGGCAAGCAGCGACGAGATGAAGACGATGCCGGCAATGGCTGCCCAGCTGTGCGTCTCTGTCGGCAGGGCATCGCCCTGCGAAAGCTCCCAGAGCGCCACCGGCAGGTTGGATAGCGTGCCGAATATGGCGACGAGGCCGAAGAGCGGCAGGTTGCCGACCTGTCGAACGGGTTCGGAGCGGTAGAGGATCGAGTAGCCGGCCCAGCTCATCGCCGCGAAGAACACGAGGACATCGCCGATATTGAGCGACAGCGACAAGGCGGTTTCCAGCGATCCGCGCAGAACGATCACCGCAACGCCGCAAAAGGCGATGGCGGTGCCGATGATCTCTCGCACGTGGCTGCGCCGTCCGGTGAAGATGCGCTCTAGCAGGATGATCAGAACCGGCGAGGTCGTGTAGATCAGCGTGCCGTTGGTCGCGGTCGTGTATTTCAGCGCCAGATAGATGCCGCCGCCGCAGATCCCCATGCCGAGAATGCCGAGCAGCGCCAGCCGTTTCCATTCGGTCGGGACCAGCGGCGCGATCGTATCGCGGTGCAGGAACAGAAGCGGAGAAAGAATTAGAGCCACCGATCCCCAACGTATCGTCGCGAGCAGGAAGGGTGTGATCTCCCCGGTGACATAGCGGCCGAAAACCAGGTTGGTGGAGAAGAAAAGCGGTGATGCCAGCATTACCAGGTAGGGAAGCGGCGAGGGCGGGGGCTGACCATTGGACATGCATTCGCCATAGACTTTCGTTTGTTGGCCCGCAAGTTGGCGTGTCGGAATTCGTCGCGACCGTATGGAAACCGGAGGGGAATCCCGCTATGCGCAGGCACGACTGCAGGTTTGATCGGCCCGGAGGCTCCTTTCATGGCGCGTAGCTGTCTGACTATTATTCTGGCCGCAGGTCAGGGGACGCGGATGAAGTCCGCCTTGCCGAAAGTGCTGCATCCGGTCGCCGGCTTGCCGATGGCAGCCCACGTCGCCGCGACGGCGCATGCTGCGGGTTCCGAAGCGGTCGCCGTCGTTGTCGGGCACGGCGGCGGCGATGTCCGCAAAGCTCTGTCGGGCATGCTTGATGGCGCGAGCTTTCACGAACAGACGCAACAACTGGGCACTGCCCATGCCGTGCTGGCGGCAGGGGATGCGATCGCGAAAGGCTATGACGACGTCCTGGTGATGTTTGGCGATACGCCGCTGGTCCGCCCGGAAGTCATGCAGGAAGCGCGCAACAAGCTTGCGGAAGGCGCTTCCGTCGTCGTGGTCGGCTTCCGTCCGGACGATCCTTCCGGTTACGGCCGCCTGATCGAAAACGACGGCGCTTTGATTGCGATCCGAGAACACCGTGATGCATCGGATGAAGAAAAGAAGATAACACTATGTAATGGCGGAATAATGGCGTTCAGAGGGGGTCGTGTTCTCGATCTCCTTGGCGCCGTCGGAAACGACAACGCCAAGGGCGAGTACTATATGACCGATGCCGTGGAGATCGCCCGCACAAATGGCGGCAAGGTCGTCGCTATCGAGGCCGCGGTCGAGGATGTCGTCGGCGTCAACACCCGCCGGGACCTTGCCGCCGTCGAGGCGATCTGGCAGCGCCGGGCGCGTGGCGCCCTGCTCGATGCCGGCGTGACAATGACCGCACCGGACACGGTCTTTCTGCACCATGATACGAAAATCGCTCCCGACGTCGCGATCGAACCGAATGTCGTGTTCGGCCCGGGCGTCGAGGTCAGATCGGGCGCGCGCATCCGGTCGTTCTCGCATCTCGAGGGCTCGCTTGTCGGGGAAGGCGCCGAGGTCGGTCCGTTCGCCCGCCTTCGTCCCGGCGCGCAACTGGCCGAAAAGGCCAAGGTCGGCAATTTCTGCGAGGTCAAGAAGGCCGAGATCGGCGAGGGTGCCAAGGTCAACCACCTGACCTATGTCGGCGACGCGGTGATCGGCGCGCATGCAAATATCGGCGCCGGCACCATCACCTGCAACTATGACGGCTACAACAAGCACCTGACCGAGATAGGCGCAAACGCCTTCGTCGGTTCCAATTCCGCGCTGGTCGCGCCGGTGAAGATCGGCGACAACGCATATATCTCGTCCGGTTCGGTCGTGACGGATGAAGTTCCCGAAGATGCAGTGGCCTTCGGCCGCGCCCGCCAGGTCAACAAGGAAGGGCTCGCGCCGAGACTGCGCGCCCGTTTCAAGGCCGCCAGGGAAGCGAAAAAGCAAGACGAAAAGGGCTAGCCGGCGCGCAGCAGCCGGATCGCCTCGTCCCGTTCGAACAGATAGAGCAGGGTGCGCAACGCCTTGCCGCGTTCGGATTGCAGCTCCGCATCTGTCTCGATGATCAGCCGTGCGTCGTCGCGCGCGACTTCCAGCAGGTCGGCATGGTCGGCGAGCGAGGCAAGCCGGTAGGTGGCGGAGCCCGACTGCCGGGTGCCGAGTACCTCGCCTTCGCCGCGCAGCTTCAGATCCTCTTCCGCGATGCGGAATCCGTCCTCGGTCTCGCGCATGATGGCGAGCCGCGCATGCGCCACTTCGCCGAGCGGATCCTTGTAGAGCAGCAGGCAGGTCGAATGCTCGCTGCCGCGCCCGACCCGGCCGCGCAGCTGGTGCAACTGCGCCAGCCCGAAGCGCTCGGCATGCTCGATTACCATGATCGTCGCGTCCGGCACGTCGACGCCGACCTCGATCACCGTCGTCGCCACCAGCAGGCGGATATCGCCCTGCTTGAAGGACTGCATGACGGCGTCCTTTTCCTCGCCCTTCATCCGTCCGTGAACGAGCCCGATCGGCGCGCCGATGACCTTTTCCAGTGCCGCAAAGCGTTCCTCCGCCGAGGCGACCTTCAGCTCCTCGTTTTCTTCCACCAGCGGACAGATCCAGTAGATCTTCTGCCCCTGCGCGATCGCGTTGCGCGCGCGCTCGATGACTTGGTCCAGCCGGGCCAGCGGCACGGTCACCGTCTGCACCGGCTGGCGTCCCGGCGGCTTGGTGTCGAGCTTCGAGACATCCATGTCGCCATAGGCGGTCAGAACGAGGGTGCGCGGGATCGGCGTCGCCGTCATCACCAGCATGTCGGAATGCTGCCCCTTGGAGGACAGCAGCAGCCGCTGGTGCACGCCGAAGCGGTGCTGCTCGTCAACGACCGCGAGGCCGAGATCGCGAAACTGCACGCTTTCCTGGAACAAAGCATGGGTGCCGACGAGGATGTCGATGTCGCCCGCCCCGAGCGCGGCGAGCGTCTCCTCGCGCGCCTTGCCCTTTTCGCGGCCGGTGAGGATCTCGATGCGCAATCCGGCGGCTTTCGCGAGCGGGCTGATCGAGGAGAAATGCTGGCGCGCGAGAATTTCGGTCGGCGCCATCATCGCCGCCTGTGCGCCGGCCTCGATGACATTGGCCATTGCCAGCAGCGCGACGATGGTCTTGCCCGAGCCGACATCGCCCTGCAGCAGCCGCAGCATGCGCTCGGGCTTTTCCTGGTCGTTACGGATTTCGTCGAGCGAGCGTTCCTGCGCATCGGTCAGGGCATGGCCGAACGCCTCGCGGATACGGCTTGAGAACGCGCCATTGCCCTTGAACACCCGGCCGGCCGATCTCTTCATCTTCCGCCGCACGAGCCCGAGCGCCAATTGTCCGGCCAGCAGTTCGTCATAGGCAAGCCGCCGCCGGGCCGGAGCCTGTAGATCGACATCGGCGGCGTCTTGCGGCGCATGCAGTTGCTCGAGGCTGTCGCGGAAGCCGGCAAAGCCCTGTTTGGCAACCACGTGCCGGTCGATCCATTCCGGCAGCTCCGGCACGCGTTCGAGCGCCGATACGATCGCCTTGCGCAGAACCTTGCCCGACACGCCCGCCGTCAGCGGATAGACGGGCTCGACCAGCGGAAGCTCGGCGGCATTCGCCTCCGAAACCATGTGATCCGGATGGACCATGGTCGGCCGGCCGTTGAACCATTCGACCCGTCCGGAGACCAGCATCGTCTCGCCGACCGGAAGCAGCTTTTCCAGCCAGGTCGCCTTGGCGTGGAAGAAGACGAGGCCGATCTCGCCGGTCTCGTCATGGGCGAAGACGCGATAGGGCACGTTTCCGCGGCCGCGCGGCGCCGGCTGGTGCCGGTCGATGCGCACCTTCAGCGTGACGATGGCGCCTTCCGGCGCGAACGCGATGCCGGGTTGCTTGCGCCGGTCGATGATCGAATGCGGAAGATGGAACACCAGCCCCAGGACGCGCGGCTCGTCCATCGCCTCCGGTACCGGCAGCAGGTTGCCGAGCGTCTTGGCGATACGCGGGCCGATACCGTCGATAACGCTGACTGGCGCAAACAGGGGATCGAGGACGGGCGGACGCATGGGCCGCATCTTTAATCCAGCCGAAGGCCCGATCAAGGCTGACAAGACGATGCACCGGCGTTATACCGGCCTCCGTTCTTCATGCCCCGCAAAGTCTGCCGCCATGCCTCCCTCACAGCAGGACGTCCATATGGATATCGACAATCGCCGCCGCCGCGCGAAATTTCGTGCCTGGCACCGCGGCATGAAGGAGATGGACCTGCTGCTCGGCAAATATGCCGATGCGCATGTCGCCGCCATGTCGGCTGAAGAGCTGGACGCGTTCGAAGTTCTGCTGGAGATTTTGGACCGCGATCTGTTCAAGTGGTTCACCGGTGAAGGGCCGGTGCCCGCGGATCAGGACACGCCGCTGTTTCGCGCAATCTGCCGTTTTCACGAAATCGACCTGCCATGAGCGCCAAGACAAGGAAACCGTGGATCGACGTCCCCGATGTGCCGGCCGATGCCGGCCGCGTCGTCTTTTCCGGCGTGGCCGCGGGCGCCGAGCCGTTTGTCGTCAATGCCCTGTGTTCGAAGGCCGCGGCAAGCGGCGGCCCGATCATCTATGTCGCACGCGACGGCGCGGCGCTTGGCGACTGGGCGCAGGTCTTTTCCTTCATCGCGCCCGACATGGAAGTCATCAACTTTCCGGCGTGGGATTGTCTGCCTTATGACCGGGTCTCGCCCGGCTCGGACGTGTCGGCGCGCCGCCTTGCCGCGATGGCCCGCTTTGCCGAACTGCGCGAAAAACCGTCGCCCGCCGTGGTGCTGGCGACTGCCAACGCAGTGCTGCAACGCATGCCGCCGCTCCGTACGATCGCCGCGCAGACGATCGTCTCCAAACCCGGCCAGCATCTGCGCATGGAAGATATCACCAACGCTCTGGCCACTGCAGGCTTCGAGCGCGTGCCGACGGTGCGCGAGGTCGGTGAATATGCGGTGCGCGGCGGCATTCTCGATATCTTCGCGCCCGGCACCCCCGAGGCCGTCCGGCTGGACTTCTTCGGCGACACGCTGGAAAGCGTCCGCGCCTTCGATCCGGCGACTCAGCGCACCACCGGTCGGAAGACCGAATTCACCCTGCAGCCGGCCAGCGAGATTTCGCTGACGCCGGAGAGTGTCGCGCGGTTCCGCCAGGGCTACCTTTCGACCTTCGGCGCGCCGACGCGCGACGACGCGCTTTATGCCTCCATCACCAGCCAGCAGCGTTTCGCCGGTATGGAGCATTGGCTGCCGCTGTTCCACGAGGAACTGACGACGCTGTACGACTGCCTGCCCGATGCGCCGGTGGTCATGGAACATCTGGTGCGCGAAGCGCTGATCGAGCGCCGTGCCATGATCGAGGACCACTACGAGGCGCGCAAAGGCCAGTCGGAAGGAATGCTCGGCGGCGACGGAGTGCCCTACAAACCGCTGCCGCCCGACGCGCTCTACCTGACGCCCGATGAGGCCGCAGAGCGTGCATCGACGCGGCTGACGGTGGACCTGTCGCCCTTCGGCGTGCCGGAGACCCCGGACACCACCGTTTTTGATCTCGGGATCGCGTCGGGCCGCAACTTCGCGCTGGAGCGCGCCGACAAGGAAGCCAATGTCTTCGACATGGCGGCGAAACACATCGCCGGTCTGCGCGCCGGCGGCAAACGGATCTTTCTCGCCGGCTGGAGCGACGGATCGCTGACACGGCTGATCCAGATCCTCGAAGAGCATGCGCTGGAAGGCGTTGAAACGGTGTCAGGCATCGGCATCGCGATGGCGCTCAACCGAACGCGCATCCCGGCGGCCGTATTGTCGATCGAACACGGTTTCGAGACCGGCGAATTCGCGCTGATCGCCGAACAGGACATTCTCGGCGACCGCTTGGTGCGCCACCGCCGCCGCAAGAAGGCGTCCGACTTCATTTCCGAGGCGTCTGCCCTGGCCGAGGGCGATATCGTCGTTCATGTCGATCACGGAATCGGCCGGTTCGTCGGCCTGCGAACCATCGAGGCGGCCGGCGCCCCTCATGATTGTCTCGAAATCGTCTATGCCGGCGAAGGCCGGCTGTTCCTGCCGGTCGAGAATATCGAGCTCCTGTCGCGATACGGTTCGGATTCGAGCACGGCGGTGCTGGACAAGCTCGGCGGCGGGGCCTGGCAGGCGCGCAAGGCCAAGCTGAAGAAACGCCTGCTTGACATGGCGGATCAGCTGATCCGCATCGCCGCCGCCCGTGAATCGCGCTCGGCGCCCGTGTTGCGGCCGCCGGAAGGGCTGTATGACGAATTCTCAGCCCGCTTCCCCTATGATGAGACCGAGGACCAGATGATGGCCATCGATGCCGTCATCGGTGATCTCGTCGCCGGCAAGCCAATGGACCGGCTGGTCTGCGGTGACGTCGGTTTCGGCAAGACGGAAGTGGCGATCCGCGCCGCCTTCGTCGCTGCGTTGAACGGCCAGCAGGTTGCTGTCGTCGTCCCGACGACGCTGCTCGCCCGCCAACACTTCCGCTCCTTTTCCGACCGCTTCCGCGGCCTGCCGGTCAAGATCGCCCATGCTTCGCGCCTCGCCGGCCCGAAGGCGCTGGCCGAGGCGAAAAAGGGCATCGCCGACGGCAGCGTCGATATCGTCGTCGGGACCCACGCGCTGCTGGGCGCGAGCATCTCGTTCAAGAATCTCGGCCTGCTGATCGTAGACGAGGAGCAGCATTTCGGCGTCAAGCACAAGGAACGGCTGAAGGAGCTGAAATCCGACGTGCATGTGCTGACGCTGACCGCGACCCCCATTCCGCGCACCCTGCAACTGGCGATGACCGGCGTGCGTGAACTGTCGCTGATTTCGACGCCGCCGGTCGATCGGCTGGCCGTCCGCACCTTCGTGTCGCCCTTTGATCCGTTGGTCATCCGCGAAACGCTGCTCAGGGAGCGTTACCGCGGCGGCCAGAGCTTCTATGTCTGCCCGCGCATCTCCGATCTCGCCGAGGTCAAGGCGTTTCTCGACGAGCACGTGCCGGAGCTCAAGGTCGCCGTCGCGCACGGCCAGATGCCGCCCGGCGAGCTCGACGACATCATGAACGCCTTCTACGACGGCGGCTACGACGTGTTGTTGTCGACGACCATCGTGGAGTCCGGCCTCGATATCCCGACCGCCAATACGATGATCGTCCATCGCGCCGACATGTTCGGCCTCGCGCAGCTCTATCAGATCCGCGGCCGTGTCGGCCGCTCCAAGGTCCGCGCCTATGCGCTGTTGACGCTGCCGGCCAAGAAGATGCTGACGAAAACCGCCGAGCGCCGCCTTAAGGTCCTGCAGTCGCTCGACTCGCTTGGCGCCGGTTTCCAGCTGGCCAGCCACGATCTCGATATTCGCGGCGGCGGCAACCTCTTGGGCGAGGAGCAGTCCGGCCACATCAAGGAAGTCGGCTTCGAGCTCTACCAGCAGATGCTGGAAGAGGCGGTGCTAGAGATGAAGGGCGAGGCGGTCGACGACCACGGCCAGTGGTCGCCGCAGATAGCGGTCGGCACATCGGTGATGATTCCGGAATCCTATGTCGGCGATTTGCAGCTTCGCCTGTCGCTCTATCGCCGCCTCGGCGAACTGGAGGAAATCCGCGATATTGATTCCTTCGGCGCCGAACTGACCGACCGGTTCGGCCAGTTGCCGGAGGAGGTCGAGCATCTGCTCAAGGTCGTCTACATCAAGGCGCTGTGCCGCAAGGCCAATATCGAGAAGCTCGACGCAGGGCCGAAAGGCGCGGTCATCCAGTTCCGCAACAAGGAATTCGCCGATCCCGCGGGCCTGATCGCCTATATCGGGGAGCAGGGCTCGATGGCGAAGATCAGGCCCGATCAGTCCGTATTCTTCACTCGCGACTGGCCGACACCCGCGAAACGCCTTGCCGGCAGCGCCATTCTGGCGACCAAGCTCGCCGGCCTCGCCGAGGCGGCCGCCAACAAGGCGGCCTGAACGAAAAAACGGGGCCGCGAAGGCCCCGTTCGAATTCGTTATGCGAAACGGGCTTAGTTGCCCTGCTTGGCCTTTTCCTGCTCTTCCTGCAGGCGCTTCTGGAAGTCTTCGCGGCGCTTCTCGATTGCTTCCTGCAGCTGCTGCTGACGGCTTTCGACTTCCGACTGTTTCAGCGGTTCGCCATCGAAGGCGGCGGTGAAGCCGCTCAGCGAAATCTTGATCGGATTCGGCTGGTTCTGGAAGTTGATCGACGTCAGCGTCAACTCGCCGCCCTTCTTCAGCGATGCGACGAGCGCATCGGAAAGCGGGGCTTCGGCAATGCAGCGGTCCGGCAGGCAGATCGCGTAGTCGATCTTCTGCGCCTGGCCGCCGTCGATCTGCATGCCGATGCCGGCCGGAATGACGCGGCCGGTCGGAACGGCGATCTGGAAGATGGCGCGGTTCACCTTGCCGGTGATCTGGATCAGGTTGACCGCGGTCAGCAACTGGCCGGTATTCGCGGTCCGGATGAACTGCACATTGCAGATATCGTTGTCTTCCTGCTTCGAGCAAACCTTGAACCAGCCCTGCGGCGGTTGCTGCGCCTGCTGCGCCTGCGCTGCGGACGTGATGCCGGCGGCGGCAATGCCCGCGGACATCAGGAGGGCGGTGAACTTACGGAAAGTGGCGCGCATGAAGCTGCATCCTTTTTTACAAAACTGAATTCGGTCGAGCGAACCGGTGGTATTCAATTGCGGCTACACCATGACGAGCCGTTTCGCGCGGTGTGATACACACGCAAATCCCGCAATTCCAGCCCCGCAACCAAATTACCGTAAATACTGGAATTGCCACATCTGCGTGTTAGGTTCCGATTCCGTTTTTCAGGCACGAACGAAGGGTGGAAAAGATGGGCCGCATGACGAGGCTTTTGCTTGGGATCGTAGCGATTCTGGCGGCTGCATTGTCGGTGTCCTCCGCCGAACCCGGGCACGGCATTGCCATGCATGGCGAACCGGCGCTGCCGCCCGGCTATACGCATTTTCCCTATGCCGATCCCGATGCGCCGAAAGGCGGTTCGATCACCTATGGCGTGCGCGGCACATTCGACAGCCTCAATCCCTTCGTTTTGGCCAGCATGCGCACGACCGCGCGCGGCATCGTCGACCCCGAATTCGGCAATTTCGTCTATGAATCGCTGATGCAGCGCTCACGCGATGAGCCGTTCACCATGTACGGGCTGATCGCCGAGACGATCGAGACCGATCCCGAACGGACCTGGGCCGAATTCACCATCAATCCGAAGGCGAAATGGTCTGACGGCGTGCCGATCACGCCGGAGGACGTCATTTTCACATACGAGATACTGACCGAGAAAGGTCGTCCGCCCTACAACCGCCGCATGGACCGGATCGAGAAGATCGAAAAAACCGGCGAGAACAAGGTGAAGTTCTCCTTCAACGACAAAGCCGACCGCGAGTTCCCGTTGATCATCGCCTTGTCGCCGGTGCTGCCGAAACACGCGACCGATGTCGGAGCATTCGAGCAGTCGACGCTGGAACCGCCGGTCGGCAGCGGGCCGTATCTGGTGGAAAGCGTCGAGCCGGGAACCCGCATCGTCTACAGGCGTGATCCGGATTACTGGGCCCGCGATATCCCGTCGAAACGCGGTTTCGACAATTACGACAAGATCACCGTGGAGTATTTCCGCGACCAGACCGCCCTGTTCGAGGCCTTCAAGAAGGGCATCTTCGACGTCTATCCCGAAGGCGACCCGACCAAGTGGAACACCGCTTACGACTTTCCCGCTGTCCAGGAGGGCAAGGTGAAGAAGGCCGTGTTCGAATCGAACCAGCCACAGTCGATGTTCGGCTTCTTCTTCAATACGCGCCGCCCGCAATTCGCCGACCGCAAGGTGCGCGAGGCGCTGTCGATGCTGTTCGATTTCGAATGGGTCAACCGGAACCTGTTCAACGACAGCTACCGGCGCACGGCATCCTACTGGCAGAATTCGGATGAATTGTCGGCCATCGGCCGACCGGCCGACGAGCGCGAAAAGGCGCTTCTCGCGCCGTTCCCCGACGCGGTGCAGCCCGACGTCATGGACGGCACCTATTTGCCGACGAGAACAGACGGGTCGGGCCGGGACCGCTCGGTCCTGCGTGGAGCCCTGAAGAAGTTCGGCGAGGCCGGCTATGCCATCGAGGACGGCAAGCTGGTCAGGGACGGCAGGCAACTGGCGTTCGAGATCATGACGTCCAACCGCGGCGAGGAAAAGATGGCGCTCGCCTACAAGCGCACCGCCGAGGCGCTCGGCATCGCCGTCTCCGTTCGTACGGTGGACGATGCGCAGTTCCAGAAACGCCGCCAGACCTGGGACTATGACATGACGGCGGGCACCCTGTCGGCGTCGCTGTCGCCCGGCGCCGAGCAGGTCTGGCGCTGGGATTCGCGGTCCCGCGACGCGGAAGGGACGTTCAACTATGCCGGCGCATCCGATCCGGCGATTGACGCGATGATCCAGGCGCTGCTCAACGCCCGCGAGCGCGAGGACTTCGCCGCCGCGGTGCGCGCGCTCGACCGGATCCTGATCTCCGGCCACTATGCGATTCCGCTCTACCACATCAGCGAGGACTGGGTGGCGTATTGGGATCACCTGAAATTCCCCGACTACACTCCGCTTTACGGTTACCAGCTGCCGGTCTGGTGGTCGGGCAAATGAGCGCGGTCCACATAGATGTCGTCTCCGATGTCATGTGCCCATGGTGCTTCATCGGCAAGAAGCGCTTCGAGCGGGCGTTGAAATCCATCGAGGGGGAAGTCGGGGTCGAGGTGCATTGGCGGCCGTTCCAGCTCGATCCGACCCTGCCGCGCGAAGGCAAGGACCGCGACACGTATCTTGCCGAGAAATTCGGCGGCATCGAGCGGGCGCGCGAACTCTATCGCAATATCGAGCAGGCCGGAGCGGGCGAGGGCATTCCGTTTCGCTTTGATGCGATCGGTGTATCGCCGAACACGCTGGATGCGCACAGGCTGATCCGTTGGGCGCAGAACGCCGGCGAGCATGTCCAGGAAAAGGTCGTCGAGCGCCTGTTCGAACTTTTCTTTCTCGAAGGCGTTAACATCGCCGATCATGCCGTTTTGGTCGGCGTCGCTCGCGATGTCGGCATGGATGCCGCAATCGTCGGATCGCTGCTGGCAGGCGACGCCGACAGGGAAGCGGTTCAGCAGGAAATCGCCGTGGCGCAGCAGATGGGCGTCAGCGGCGTGCCGTGTTTCATTCTCGACAACAAATATGCGGTGATGGGCGCCCAGGATGCCGAAACCATCGCGGACGCGATAAGGCAGGTCGCCGCGAACAAGTCCGCGGCGGCCGGTTAGCGGATCAATGCTCCAGTCCGGGCCGGATCAGGTAGCGCTTGGCATCTGAAATCCATTCGAAGACGTCCGGCACTTGAGGATGGCGTACGGGCTCGCCGCTTTCGTCGGGAACGAGGTTCTGTTCCGACACATAGGCGACATACTCCGTATCCGCGTTCTCGGCGAACAGGTGGTAAAAGGGCTGATCGCGGCGCGGGCGCAGTTCTTCCGGGATGGCTTCGTACCATTCCTCGGTATTGGCGAACTCCGGATCGACGTCGAAAATCACGCCCCGGAACGGATAGAGCCGGTGGCGCACAATGTCGCCGATTGCATACCGCGCTGTTGCGGTTTTTGGCGTGTGTTTTTCCATGCCCCTGATGTGTGACACCCCAGCCGCGATTTCAACCCTTGGCGATTTCGGCGACCGCTTGGCTTGACCGGGCCGGACCGTGCCGATAGCTGCTTGAATTCTGCACTGAGCAGGAAGGGAATCGATGTCCAACGTTGTCGGATTGGTGCTGCCGTTCTTTGGCCTGATCCTGCTTGGTTTCATAACCGCGAAGATCACCCGCCAGAAGCTCGACGCGCTCGGCTGGATGAATACCTTCATCATCTACGTCGCGCTGCCCGCCCTGTTTTTTAATCTCCTGTCGAAAACGCCGGTCGAACAGCTGGCGCAATGGCGCTTCGTCGTCGGCGCAACATTCGGCACCTACATCGTTTTCTCGCTGATGTTTGTCATCGCGGTGGTGCGCTCGCGCGGCGATGTCGCCGAAAGCACGATCAAGGGCCTGGCGGCCGCCTACGGTAATATCGGCTATATGGGCCCGGGCCTTGCGCTGTTGGCCTTCGGCGAGGAGGCTGTCGTGCCGGTGGCGCTGGTCTTCTGCTTCGACAACACGCTGCATTTCATCATTGCGCCGCTGATGATGGCGCTGTCGGGCAGGGACGAGCCCCACCAGTCGCCGGCCCAGCTTGTCTTCAGCGTCGTCAAGCGCGTGATCTTGCATCCGTTTATCCTGGCGACCATCGTGGGAATCAGCGCGGCCGCCCTGCAGGTTCAGCCGCCGGCTCCCATCCAGACCCTGCTGAATTATCTGGCCAATGCCGCCGCGCCCTGCGCCCTGTTCGCGATGGGTGTCACGCTTGCCCTGCGTCCGGTGAAGCGCGTGCCCTCCGACATGGTTTTCATCGTTGCGATCAAGCTTTTGGTGCACCCGTTGATCGTCTACGTGCTGTTGAGCTGGCTCGGTAACTTCCCGCCGGTCTGGTTCTATTCGGGCGTCTTGCTGGCGGCGCTGCCGACGGCGACCAACGTCTTCGTGATCGCCCAGCAATACGGCGTCTGGGTGGAGCGTGCGTCGGCATCCGTGCTGATCACCACCACTGCTTCGGTGCTGACCGTGACGGCGTTGCTCTATGCTATGACGAACGGCCTGATTCCGCCCGATCTCTTTCCCTGAGCGGGCGCGAGAACAGGTTTCTGATCCCCGCGCCCGGCGCCATGCCCTCGCGCATCGCGATGTTGCGTAGCGGCGGTATGGCGGCAAGCATGCCCAGGCCGACGGCGCGAGCGAATTGCACCGGCAGGAAGCCGGTGAGCAGCGACCGGTTCAGGATATCGACCGTGCCGGTCCGCGACGTCACGTCGGCGCGGCGCATCCTGTCGTAGCGCGCGGTTACGCCCGCCGAACCGGGATCGGAGCCGGCGGTGGCGAGGCACCTGCCGAGATCGGCGATGTCGCGCAGCGACAGGTTCAGCCCCTGCGCGCCGATCGGCGGGAAGACATGCGCCGCCTGTCCGGCCAGCATCAGTCGCTCGCCCCCGAAACGGTGCGCGATCATGCCCGACAGCGGCCAGCACTGTGGTTTTGAGACATTGCTCACCTTGCCGAGCATCGACTGCATGTTGCGTTCGATCATGCCGGCAAGTGTTTCCGTGTCGAGGGACACGATCCGTTCGGCTTCCGCCGGCGGCTCGACCCAGACGAGGCTGGAGCGCCTGCCGCGCATCGGCACCTGCGCGAAAGGCCCGGTTTCGCGATGGAATTCGGTCGAGGTGAAATTGTGGTCGCGGCTGTGCTCGAAGGTCAGTACGATTGCCGTCTGCGGATAGCTCCATGTCCGCGTGCCGATGCCGGCCGCTTCGCGGATCAACGACTTCACGCCGTCGGCGGCAACGATCAGCTTCGTCTGCAACGTTTCGCCATTGGCAAGCACGATCTTCGCTTCCTCCGCACCGAAAGAGGCGGAATTCGCCATGGAATCGACGACCCGGATGGACGGGATCTGCTCGATGGCGTGCTGCAATGCGGCGTTGAGCGCGCGATTGACGATGTTGTAGCCGAAGGCATCCTCTTCGATCTCGTCCGCCTCGAACGTCACCGTCGGCGCGCGCACCAGCCGGCGCGTGCCGTCGATGATCCGCATGGTGCGCATCGGTGTGGCGTCCTCGTCCAGTTCGGGCCATGCGCCGAGCTCCTGAAGCATGCGGATGCCCGGCATCATCAGCGCGGTCGTCCGGTCATCCGATTCGATGAAGGTTCCGCTCGGCGCGGCCAGCACGACATCGTAACCATGCCGTGCCGCTTCCAGCGCTGCGGCCATTCCCGCCGGTCCGCCGCCGACAACGACAATATCGCTCGTGGTCAAGGCAAGTTCCTTTCCGCCATCTCACTTCAACAACTGGCGGAGCAGGGCGGTTCTGTCCAGTGTTGAATGGCGGTTCCGGCGGGGCCAAGCGCCGCAGTCGGTCCCGATCCGCTGACCGATCGGTAAAAAAATCCCCAGAAAAACCGGCCGGGCCGCCATATTGGCGTTTGCGCGCATCGTTTGAATGCGCTTAGCTCCACGGGCAACATTTTGCCAGCCGGGACCATTCTCCTTGACGGATGCCGCCGCCACGACCGCCGCGCCGCAAACCCTCCTGAAAGTCGAGGGCATCACGAAGATTTTCGGCACGCTCAAGGCGAACGACGCCGTCGATTTCGAGATCGCGCCGGGTGAGATCCACGCCTTGTTGGGAGAGAACGGCGCCGGCAAGTCGACCTTGGTGAAGATGCTGTTCGGCTCGCTGCAGCCCGATGGCGGCATCATAAAGTGGCGCGGCGCGGCCGTCAGGATAGCCAATCCGATGCAGGCCAGGGCGCTCGGTATCGGCATGGTCTTCCAGCACTTTTCGCTGTTCGAGTCCTTGAGCGCGGCCGAAAACATTGCTCTGTCGCTCGATACCGATGTGCCGCTTTCGCACATCGCCGCCGAAGCGAAACGCGTGTCCGCGGAATATGGCCTGCCGATCCATCCGGACCGCCTTGTCGGCGAATTGTCGGTGGGCGAGCGCCAGCGCATCGAGATCGTCCGCTGCCTTTTGCAAAAGCCGGAACTGATCATCCTCGACGAGCCGACCTCCGTGCTGACGCCGCAGGAAGCCGATAAGCTGTTCGCGACGCTCGACAAGCTGCGCGCCGAAGGCAAGTCGATCCTCTATATTTCGCATCGCCTCGAGGAGGTGCAGCGTCTTTGCGACCGGGCAACGGTGCTGCGCCACGGCAGAGTCGTCGCCCACTGTGTTCCGCACGAGGAAACGGCGAACAGCCTTGCCGCCATGATGGTCGGCGAGGACATTCACAACATCGAACGTACGGCATCTGCAATACCGGCGGATGGAAGCGAGCCCGTTCTCGTTATCGACGGCCTGAACCAGCCGCCCACCGGTCCGTTCTCCGTTCCGCTGGAGAATATCGGCTTGCAGGTGTTTCCCGGCGAGGTGGTCGGCATCGCGGGCATTGCGGGCAACGGCCAGTCGGAGTTCTTCGACGCGATTAGCGGTGAGCGGCCGCAATCTTCCGCCGATGTGATCCGTATACGCGGCAAGGGCGCCGGCAGGCTGGGCCCGAGTGGACGCCGCAAGCTCGGCGCGGCCTTCTCTCCGGAGGAACGTCTCGGCCATGGCGCGGTTCCCGGCTTCTCGCTGTCGCAGAACCTGCTGTTGAGCCGCCATGCCTCCGATGCCAAGGCCTATCTCGGGCCGCTGGGGACCGTCCGCAGCGGTGCGCTGGCGCGTACGCTTGATCGTATCGTCGAGGCGCTTGATGTGCGCAAGTCCGGCCGCGATCCGGTCGCGTCCTCCCTTTCCGGCGGCAATTTGCAGAAACTTATCCTCGGCCGTGAGTTCGATCGGTCGCCGGCGCTGCTTGTCGCCAACCAGCCGACCTGGGGCGTCGATGCCGGCGCGGCTGCGCGCATCCGTCAGGAGATCATCGATCAGGCGCGCGGCGGCGCGGCGGTTCTCGTCATCAGCCAGGATCTCGACGAGTTGCTGGAGATCGCCGACCGGATTGCTGTCATGTCTGACGGCACGCTGTCGGAGACCGTGCCGGCCGATACGGTCACGCGCGAGACGCTCGGCCTGATGATGGGCGGTGCGGCGCCCGAAAAGCATCACGATAAGCGTATCGCCGAGATGGAAGCGGCGGGAGAGGTCTGATGCGCGTTGAACTGATCCGCCGCCCCAATCCGTCGCCGCTTTTCAGCGCGGTATCGCCGTTGCTGGCGCTGGCGATCATGATCCTGCTCGGCGCGATCATGTTCGCGCTTCTTACGCCGAAAGGGCCGGATCAGATTGTGACGCTGCAGGAGCGGATTCAGTTTTCCTCCACAGCGCTCTACACCTACTTTGTCGAGCCGTTGACCGAGATCTGGTCGCTCCACGAACTTCTGATCAAGGCCGCGCCGCTGATCCTGATCGCCGTCGGACTGTCGGTATGTTTCCTGTCGAACAACTGGAACATTGGCGCGGAAGGCCAGTTCATCGTCGGCGCCATCGCCGGTTCGATTATTCCGATTGTGTTTCCGGGTTTTGGCGGCCCGCTCGTTTTGCCGCTCATGCTATTGATGGGGGTTCTCGGCGGCATGGCCTATGCCGCGATCCCGGCAATCCTCAAGGCGCGTTTCAACACCAGCGAAATCCTGTCCAGCCTCATGCTGGTCTATGTCGCCCAGCTGTTTCTCGACTGGATCGTTCGCGGCCCGTGGCGCAATCCGGAGGGCTTCAACTTTCCCGAAAGCCGAAGCTTCAATGCCGACGCGATCCTGCCGGAAATCGTTTCCTCGTCCGGTCGTGCGCATTACGGATTCGTTTTTGCGCTGATCGCCGCTCTTGTGATGTGGTTCCTGCTGAACAAGACGCTGAAGGGCTTCGAGATCCGCGTACTCGGCCAGAGCCCTCGGGCAGGGCGGTTCGCCGGGTTTTCCTATACTGGTACGGTGATCACGACATTCCTGATTGCCGGCGGCCTGGCCGGCCTTGCCGGCATCGGTGAGGTGTCCGGCGCGATCGGCCAACTGCGTCCGGTCATTTCGCCCGGCTATGGCTTCACCGCGATCATTGTCGCCTTTCTCGGCCGCCTCAATCCGCTCGGCATTGTGGCAGCCGGGCTCGTGCTGGCACTCTCCTATCTGGGCGGCGAGGCGGTCCAGATGCTGCCCGGCGGCAACATCTCGAACAAGGTCGCCAGCATCTTCCAGGGCTTCCTTTTATTCAGTGTGCTCGCTTGCGACACGCTGATCCATTACCGCATCCGCATCGCTTTGCGCGCGGGCGCGGCGGGATAGGGCATAGCGACCATGGAAATGACCGAAGCCATCCTGCTCACCATCGCGACCGCGGCGACGCCGCTGCTGATCGCCGCGCTTGGAGAACTGGTCGTCGAGCGGTCCGGGGTCCTCAATCTCGGCGTCGAGGGCATGATGATCATGGGCGCGGTGACCGGTTTCGCCGTCGCGCAGATGACCGGTTCTCCGTGGATGGGCCTGCTGGCCGCCATTGTCGCCGGAGCGGTTTTCTCGTTGCTGTTTGCCTTCCTGACGCTGACGCTCGCCACAAATCAGGTCGCCACCGGATTGTCTCTCACTATTCTTGGCCTGGGGCTCTCGGGCATGATCGGCGAATCCTTTGTCGGCCGTCCCGGCCTGAAGCTGCAGTCCTGGGAAATCCCGGGGCTTTCCGACATCCCGCTGGTCGGCAGGCTGTTGTTCGGGCAGGACCCGGTCTTCTACATTTCCATCGCGCTCACCGCCGCCGTGTGGTGGTTCGTGTTCCGCACACGCGCTGGCCTGACGCTGCGGGCCGTCGGCGACAGTCACGGTTCGGCGCATGCGCTCGGCATTCGCGTCATCCGGATTCGCTATCTCGCCGTGTTGTTCGGCGGCGCCTGTGCCGGGCTGGCCGGTGCGCATCTGTCGCTCGTCTACACGCCGCAATGGGTGGAGAACATGACGGCGGGCCGCGGCTGGATCGCGCTGGCGCTCGTCGTCTTCGCCTCCTGGCTGCCCTTGCGCGTGGTCGCCGGCGCCTATCTGTTCGGCGCGGTCACGATCGCGCAATTCCATGCCCAGGCACAGGGGATCGCCATTCCCTCGCAGTTCCTGTCGGCGCTCCCCTATCTCGCGACCATCATCGTTCTGGTCTTGATTTCCTCCAACAGGCGGATGACCATGCGGAATACGCCCGCTTCGCTCGGCAAACCGTTCGTACCGGAGCGGTAGTTCTTCAGACGGGATCACACACGGCGCAAAGAACCGTTTTCGATCATTCCAACGCGTAAACAGGAAGACAACTCATGCGTAAATCCACCAAACTCATGCTCGCCACGGTCGCCGCCTTCGGCATGGCCGCGCAGGCCCAGGCGGCCGATGTGAAGGCATGTTTCATCTATGTCGGTCCGATCGGCGATTTCGGCTGGTCCTACCAGCACGACCAGGGCCGCCTCGACGTCGAGAAAGAGTTCGGCGACAAGGTAGAGACCGCCTATCTGGAAAGCGTGCCGGAAGGCGCAGATGCCGAACGCGCCATCGAGCGCTTCGCCCGTTCCGGCTGCAACATCATCTTCACGACCTCCTTCGGCTACATGGACGCGACCAACAAGATCGCCGCCAAGTTTCCGGACGTGAAATTCGAACACGCCACCGGCTACAAGCGCGAAACGCCCAACGTTTCCGTCTATTCGTCGAAATTCTACCAAGGCCGCTATGTACAGGGCCAGATCGCCGCGAAGATGTCCGAGGCCGGCGTTGCCGGCTATATCGGATCCTTCCCGATCCCCGAGGTCGTGCGCGGCATCAATTCGTTCCTGCTCGGTGCGCAGTCGGTCAATCCCGATTTCGAGATCAAGGTCGTCTGGGTCAACACCTGGTTCGATCCGGGCAAGGAAGCCGACGCCGCCAAGGCGCTGGTCGACCAGGGCGTCGACATCATCACCCAGCATACCGACTCGACCGCGCCGATGCAGGTTGCCGCCGAGCGCGGCATCAAGGCATTCGGCCAGGCGTCCGACATGATCGAGTTCGGCAAGGAGACCCAGCTGACCTCGATCATCGACAACTGGGGCCCGTACTACATCGAGCGTGTCAAGGCGGTCATGGACGGCACGTGGGAATCGCAGGATGTCTGGCACGGCATGGCCGAAGGCAATGTCGTCATGGCGCCCTACGCCAACATGCCGGATGACGTGAAGGCGATGGCCGAGGAAACCCAGGCAAAGATCACCAGCGGTGAATTCGACCCCTTCACCGGACCGATCAGGAAGCAGGACGGTTCGGATTGGCTCGCCGACGGCGAAACGGCCGATATCGGCACGCTGCTCGGCATGAATTTCTACGTCGAAGGCGTGGACGACCAGCTGCCGCAGTAAGCGACGCATTGCTCCGGGAAAAGGCGCCTTCGGGCGCCTTTTTTTATTCCGCGGCCAATACAGGAGCGGCAGTCGTCTCCCGGCCGTCGGCAGCCATCGCCGCCAGACAGGCGAAAAATCCGGCAAGGACAAACTGCGCGACCGGCACCATGCTCGCCATCAGCCAGAGCACCGCAAGCGGCGACATGTAGACGACAGCAAGAACGGATTTCATCCAGGGCGCAAAGCCCCTTGCCATGCCGTGCGCGGAGGCGAATGCGATGGCCGGCGCCAGCAGGAACAGGTCGTAGTTCAGGCCGAAAGGCGTCGCGATCAGCGCCCCGGTGAGCAGAAGCGCCGCCCGCAGGTCGTAGGCAACAGTGCTGTTTCTGCGCCATGCCCACATGACCGCCACGGCGACAGCAAGCGAAATCGCCGCCTGCAGCACCATAGCGACGATGTGCGTCGCGCCCGCGAGCCGTAACGCGGCATAAGCCGAGATCATCTTGTTCCAGCCGACGTGCCCGTCGCGCAGCGTTTCGCCCGCCAGCGCGCTTTGTTCGAGGAACAGCCGCCAGCTTTCCGTGCCGAACAAAAGCGCGGAAAGCGCCGCCGCCGCTATGGTTGCCGCGCCGGCCGCTAAAATCGTCCGCCAGTGGCCGCCGGCAAGCAGGGCGAGCGGGATCAACAGCCCGAGTTGCGGCTTGTAGGTTAGCAACCCGAACAGCACGCCCGCCAGCACGGGTCGCTTCGGCAGCAGCACCAGCGCGCCGCCGAACAGGGCGGCGGACAGAAAGGCGTTCTGCCCGTGCGCGAAGGTCAGGAATGCGGCCGGAAACGCCAGCGTCAGCAATGCGACCTCGATGCGCCGTCCGGCGATTGCCGTCGTTACCGCCAGCGCACCGAGGAAGCTGACGCCGGTCCATGCGGCCAGTGCGCCGTAATAGGGCAGGGCGCCGAATGGCGCCATGTAGGCAAGATAGTGCGGCGGATAGAAGAAGGCATAGAAATTGCCGTCGCCGAATATCGCGTTCTGCGCCGCGGCGAACCGGTCGGCGAAATAAGGGATCTCGGGCCGGCCGGCCAGCGCCTCGCGGGCCGCGACCCAGAAACTGATGAAGTCGGAGCCGAAAGGCGATCCGTTCGGCAGCGTGCCGTTGTTCGAAACCAGCACATAGACCGTCGCCGCCACAGTGATGGCAAGGATGACAAGCGGATAGACGAGTAGCCTGTCCCGCTGCAGCCAGCTTCCGCTTCGCAATGTTTCGATCATGCGCCAGGCCCGATCAGGATTCTGATCGGGCGAGATTAGACCATGTCCGTTTTAAGCGAGGTTAACCTCGCCGGCCCTAGGCGGCGGGGCGGTCGGCAAGGCCGCCGTCGGCGTGATGTGCTTTGGATGCCTCGAAGAGCCGGTGTTGTTCGTCCGCCCACGCCTTGATGTCGTAATGGCGCAGCGTGGTGCGCAGCGCCCGCATGCGTCCCCGCCGCTCTTCGCGGTCCATGTCCAGAGCCATGTCGATCGTCGTGTCCATCGACTTGTGCGAAAACGGATTGGTGATGACGGCCGCCGACATCTCGACCGCCGCCCCGGCGAATTCGGACAGGACCAGCACCCCGTCCTCGTCCGAGCGTGCGGCGACGAACTCCTTGGCGACGATGTTCATTCCGTCGGCCAGCGGCGTGATCCAGGCCACATCCGCCGCGCGGTAGTAACCCAAAAGCTCCTTGAACGGCACGGCGGTGGAGATCAGCGCGATCGGCTGCCATTCCAGCGATCCGAACTGCCCGTTGACCCGACCCGCGATCTGCTCGATCTCGCCCTGGATCTCGCCATAGGCGGTCATGTTGCGGTTGGCGCTGACCGAGACATGCATCAGCCGCACTTTGCCGCGCAGGTCGGGCCTGCGCGCCAGCAGCCTTTCGAAGGCCTGCAACTGCTCGACGCCGCCCTTGGTGTAGTCGGTGCGCGACACCGAAAGGATCAGCTTCGCGTCGCCCATTTCGGTCCGGATTGCCGCGGCCTTTGTCGCCGTTTCTTCCATTTCGGCGCGCTCCGTGATGAAATCGACATCGACTCCGACCGGGCAGGCGCTGACGAGGATATTGCGGCCCTCGTAGCTGATTGCGGTCGGCACCGACCGTTCGACGAGCGCGGTGCCGTCGAAGACGAGTTCATCGGCCACCTTTTCCCGTTTCGCCACTTCGACATCGTAAAGCGAGCGCGCGACCTGCACGAAATTCGCCGAGTAGCGTGGAATGTGGAAGCCGACGACGTCGCAGTCGAGCAGGCTGCCGACAATCTCCTTGCGCCACGGTAGCACGTTGAAGATGTCCGGCGCCGGGAAGGGCGTGTGATGGAAAAACGATATCCGCACATCCGGCCGTAATTGCCTGAGATAGCCGGGCACCAGCCACAGATTGTAGTCGTGGATCCACACGACCGCGCCCTCGGCGGCTTCGGCGGCGGCGGCCTCCGCGAAGGCCCAGTTCACTTCCCGGAATGTCGGCCAGTCAACCGGGTCGTAATTGTATTTCTCCTTGAAGGAGTGGAGGATCGGCCAGAACGCCTCTTTCGAGGTGACGTGATAGAAGCTCGACACCTGCTCCGCCGTCAGCGGCAGGCGTGACACCGTATAGTCACCGTGTTGGTCGCTGATCTCGATCGTCCGCTCGAATTCGGGATTGGAAGGATCTTCCGCCTCCTTCCAGGCGATCCACGATCCCTTCTCGACCTGTCCGAAGAAGCTTTTCAGCGTTGGCACGATTCCGTTCGGGCTCTTGTTCTCGCGAAAGACGGTCTTTCCGTTTTCCTCCACTTCCTCATAGGGCTGGCGGTGGTAGACGATGACCAGTTCGGACGGCATGGCTTATCCTTTCGGTGTCGGGTGTAGATCGAGGGCGGCTATGGCTTCGAAAATGCCGGCCGCGCCGATATCGGTCGCGGTGAAGACGTGGTCGAGGTGCGAAACGCGCTCCAGCAGCGCGGCCTCCGCGCCGCCGACGGCCACGGCCCGAATTCCGCATTCGAGCATGGAGAGATCGTTCAGCGTGTCGCCCGCCGCGAGGACGCGGCTTTCGGAGACGCCCAGATGGGCGACCAGGCGTTTCAGCGAGGGACCCTTGCTGACGCCCTTCGGCAGCACGTCGAAGAACCGGTTGTCGGAAACCAGGTGATCGAGCCCGAGCGCGGCGACCTTGTCCTCCGCGCCGGGGTGATAGGCGTCGATGTCGAGATCGAAACTGACCCGGTAGCGGAACGGCGTCGGCTGCAGCGAGAGGCCCGGATGGCCGTCCAGCACATCGCGCACGGCTTCGCCCTTGTCGCCCCAACGCTGCGCGATGTCGTCTTCGAGTGCGCCGATCGGCGTGATCGAGCCGCCATCTTTCACTTCCGCTATCGTCGTGCCGACATCGCCGATCACGTAGTCGGGCCAAGGCACGTTGGTGCCGTCGCAGATGTCGGCGATGAACTCCGGATCGCGCCCGGTGACGAATATCAATCCAATGGTGGAGCGGTTGTCCTCGATCCAGGAATACAGCGCGCCCCGGTCGTCGTCGCTGCCGCCGAGAAACGTCCCGTCGAGGTCGGTGGCGAGGACGAAGTCGCGTTCGTGCAGGTCCGGCAGTTCCGCGATGCTGTGCTGGTTCATGCGAACACTCCTTCGAAATCCGCGACGGTGCTTTTGCCCGACGGGTGGTCGATGACGATGTCGAGGGCCTTGGGTTCGGCCATGATTGGCCGCGACCACAGATGCGCAAACGACGCGCGCAGATCCGCGCCCTCGTGCAGGATGCGGTGAACCGCCTCGCAAATCGGCATGCTGACGCCCGTCTTGCGGGCCAGATCGTTCACGGACACGGCGTTGATCTCGCCCTCGACGACGACCGGCCGGCCTTCGAAACAGTCCTGCCGGGCGAATCCCTTGCCGAGCTGGATGCCGAGCGACATGTTGCGCGACGTGCTGCTGGAGCAGGTCAGCGTCAGGTCGCCCGCGCCGGAAAGGCCGGTGATCGTTTCGCGTTTGCCGCCGAGCGCCTCGGCAAGCGCCTTCATCTCGTCCATCCCGCGCGCGATCAGCGCGGCGCGGGTGTTTTCGGCGAAACCGGCCCCCGTCATCATTCCGCAGGCAATGGCGATGACGTTCTTGACCGCCCCGCCGATTTCCACGCCTGTCAGATCGTCGGAGATATAGGGGCGGAACGTTTCCGAACTCAGCGACAGCGCAAACCGCGCCGCCGTGCTTTCCCCGGGGCTGATGCGGTCGTCATGCGAAAAGTCGAAGGCGACCGTGACGGCGGTCGGATAGGCCTTGGCCGTTTCATGCGCGAAGGTCGGGCCGGAAATCGCGCCGACCGGATGCCCCGGCATCTCCTCCGCCGCGACATTGGCGAGAAGCCGCCCCGTGCCGACCTCGATCCCCTTGGCGCACAGCGCGATCGCCGTCATCTCTTCGAGATGCGTAGCGACGGCGCGGCTGATCTCGCGCACCGTGTGCGACGGCGTGACCAGCATGACGGCATCGGCGCCGGCGAGAGCTTCGCCCATGTCGGTCGTCGCAATGATACCGGGCGGCAGGTCGATCTCCGGCAGATAGCGGTGATTGCGGTTTTCTCGATTGATGCCCTGCACGACATCCGGGTCGCGTCCCCATAGCGTTACCTCGCGGCCGGCGCGGCGTGCCACGCTCGCAAGCGCGGTCCCCCATGCGCCGGCGCCGATAACGGCGATACGGCTGTACGGACGCGTTTTTGCAATGACAGTTGGCCTGTCGATAATTGGAGCGGTCATGTTTTTTCGTTTCGCTTCGTTTCGGATCGAACGCAGACAGCATCCCGCCGGGAAGCGGGACGAAATACGGGAAGACTAGAAAACTGCGGAGGCTTCACGCGTGGCCGGGAAAAGAACGCCGGCACGGACCCGTCTCTCTGTCGGCTGACGGTATTCCGATGAAATTGTGCAGTGCACACTCATGCCCCTAGACATAACCATCTGAGCCGTAAAATCAACCGTTTGGCGGTGAATTGGTTCCTTCGCCCCGACTATTTCTTGCATTTCGCCCGGTGTTGGGATGAGCTGACCTCCGGGAAATCGAGATGAATCGGCTTGTAGGCATATTGTTGACGATAGTGGCGGGAATCGCGTCTCCGGCCCTTGCCGATGACGCTGTTTCACGCGGCGCGGCGGTCGTCGAGCAATGGTGCCGCCAGTGTCACCTGCGGGCCGATGATCCGCCGGACCCGGTCATGGCGCCGTCCTATGAGGAGCTGGTTTTGCGCGAGGGCAGGGACCGCGCCTTCTACCGCCGCTTCATGCGCGAAGACCATTTCCCGATGACGACGTTCCGGCTTTTCGAGCACGAGAAGGACGATGTCGTCGCCTGGCTTATGGCGTTGCAAAAGGAACAGCTGAGAAAACAGAACTAGCGGGCTTTTCTTCCCTTGACTGGCGGTTGCAACTTGACGTGGGTCATTGCAGCATTCCTGTCACGATGATCGTGTTAGCTGATCGTCCGGCAAGAAGGGAAAGTGTAGCAATGACCAATTCCGAGACCGTGATCTGGCTTGAAGATGCGAGCCGCAAGGATGTTCCCCGCGTAGGCGGCAAGAATGCTTCGCTGGGCGAAATGCTCAATCAGCTCGGTTCCAGGGGGATTGCGGTCCCGACCGGTTTCGCCACGACGTCGGAAGCCTATTGGCGCTTCCTCGACGCCAATGACCTGAAACCGGCAATTGCGGATGCGGTGCGGGAATATGTCGACGGTCACGTCACGCTCGCCGAGACCGGCGCGGCCGTCCGCAAGATGATCCTGCGCGGCAAGTGGCCGGAGGAGCTGGCCGCCGAGATCGGCAAGTTCTACGCCGACATGTCAAAGAAGCTCGGACGCGACGAGGTGGATGTCGCCGTTCGCTCCAGCGCCACAGCGGAAGACCTGCCCGACGCCAGCTTCGCCGGCCAGCAGGAAACCTATCTGAACATCAAGGGCGAACGCGAACTGCTCGACGCCTGCAAGAGGTGCTTCGCCTCGCTGTTTACCGATCGCGCCATCAGCTATCGCCAGGTGAAGGGATTCGACCACCTGCAGGTCGCTCTATCCATCGGCGTGCAGCTCATGGTGCGTTCCGACAAGGGCGGCTCCGGCGTCATGTTCTCCATCGACACCGAGACCGGCTTTGACAAGGTCGTTGTCATCAACGCCGCCTGGGGGCTTGGCGAGAACGTCGTCCAGGGAGCCGTCGATCCCGATGAATTCGTCGTCTTCAAGCCGCTGCTTTCCGATAGCAAGCTGAAGCCGATCGTCGAGAAGAAGGTCGGCGCCAAGGGCATCAAGATGATCTACTCCGAGGGCGCGGAGAAGACGAAGAATGTGCCGACCTCCAAGGCCGAGCGCGCCGCTTGGGTCCTCAGCGACGACGAGATCCTGACGCTTGCCCGCTGGGCCTCCACCATCGAGGAACATTACGGCTGCCCGATGGACATGGAATGGGCCAAGGACGGCTACACCGGCGACCTGTTCATCGTTCAGGCGCGTCCCGAAACCGTGCAGGCACAGCGCGACCAGTCGTCCTTCAAGTCCTACGAGATCAAGAAGAAGGGCAGGGTCCTGACCAAGGGCCTTTCCATTGGCGGTTCGGTCGTCGCCGGACACCTCTGCCTTATCGAGGACGTGGCCGACATCGACAAATTCGTCGACGGTTCGATTCTGGTGACAGGCACGACCGACCCGGACTGGGTGCCGATCATGAAACGCGCCGCCGGCATCATCACCGACCATGGCGGCCGCACCTCGCATGCCGCCATCGTCAGCCGCGAGCTCGGCGTCCCGGCCATCGTCGGCACCGGTGACGCGACGCATGTCCTGCATTCCGAGCAGGAGGTCACGCTTTCTTGCGCCGAGGGCGACGAGGGCTTCGTCTATGAGGGCTTCGCCGAATACGAGGAGAAGACGGAGTCGCTCGCCGACATCCCGGAGACCAGGACCCGGGTCATGCTCAACCTCGCCAATCCGGGATCGGCCTTCCGCTGGTGGCAGATCCCGTCCGACGGCGTCGGCCTGGCGCGCATGGAGTTCGTCATCAACAACCAGATCCAGGTCCACCCGATGGCGCTGATCCATTTCGATCAGATCACCGACGAGGAGACGCGCGAAAAGATCGAGGACCTGACCCGCGATTATGATGACAAGTCGGAATATTTCGTCGACAAGCTCGCCCGCGGTCTCGCCCGCATCGCGGCCACCGTCTATCCGAAGCCGGTCATCGTCCGCATGAGCGATTTCAAGACCAACGAATATGCCGGCCTTCTCGGCGGCGCGGGCTTCGAGCCGAACGAGGAAAACCCGATGATCGGCTTCCGCGGCGCGTCCCGCTACTATTCGGAGGCCTACCGTCCGGGCTTCGAGCTGGAATGCCAGGCGATGCGGCGGCTGCGCGACGAGATGGGCTTCGACAACGTCACCATGATGATCCCGTTCTGCCGCTCGATCGCGGAAGCCGACAAGGTGCTCGGCGTCATGGCCGATTGCGGCCTCAAGCGCGGCGAGAACGGCCTGCAGGTCTTCGTCATGTGCGAGATCCCGTCCAACGTCATTCTGGCGAAGGAATTCGCCGCCCGTTTCGATGGCTTCTCGATCGGCTCCAACGACCTGACCCAGCTGACGCTGGGCGTCGACCGCGATTCCGATCGCCTGTCCGGTCTGTTCGACGAGCAGGACGAGGCGGTGAAGTGGATGATCTCCAAGGTGATGGAGGAAGCGCATGCCGCCGGTGCCAAGGTCGGCTTGTGCGGACAGGCGCCGAGCGACCATCCGGAGTTCGCGCAGTTCCTGGTCGATTGCGGCATCGACACCATTTCGGTGACGCCGGACTCCTTCATCGCGGTCAAGAAACAGGTCGCCGTGGCCGAAGCCAAAGGCTCGTAGCGCATCGCGCGGGGAAAAGCGGCCGGAGGCGACTCCGGCCGTTCCCTTATCCAAGGAAGGCAGCCGCACATGCAACGCATTCTGGCCATCGCGCTCAATCCAGCCATCGACGTGAGTTGCGACGCGGATCATGTCCGGCCGACGCTGAAGACACGCACCCAGAACCAGGAACACTACGCTGGCGGCGGCGGTGCAAATGTCGCCCGCGTCATCGCGGAACTTGGCGGCGAAGCGGAACTTGTCTACCTGTCCGGCGGCTTTTCCGGCCCGCTCTATGACCGGCTGCTGGAGCAATATGCCATCATACGGCACCGCATCGAGATGAGCGGGTCCAATCGCATCGCCCTGATGGTCCACGAGACCAGCACGAATTTCGAATATCGTTTCGTGCCGGAGGGACCGACCGTCGATCCCGAGGAAATCGAGCCGGTGCATGAGCTCATCGAGGAATTCGATGGCGATTATCTCGTCGCCAGCGGCAGCCTGCCGCACGGCGCGCCCGAAGACACCTATAGCCGCATGGCCGACGCTGCGCGCAGGAAGGGCATTCGTTTCGTGCTCGACACGTCGGGCGAAGCGCTGCGCCAGACAGTCGACGGCTCCGAGATATTCCTTCTGAAGCCGAGCATGAGCGAACTGGAAAAGCTGGTTGGCGAACGCCTTGACGAAACGACCGCCTGCAAGGCGGCTTCCGAACTCGTCAGTCGCGGCTCGGTTCAAAACATCGCGCTGTCGATGGGGAAATCCGGCGCCATACTGGTGAATGCAGAAGGCATCGTGCGCATGCGGTCCATTCATGTGCGGGAATCCTCCGCCGTCGGCGCGGGCGACAGTTTCGTCGCCGCCATGGTCTGGTGGCTGTCGCAGGGCCATTCGATGCATGAGGCGTTCCGCTTCGGCATCGCGGCGGGATCGGCCGCCGTGATGACGCCCGGAACGCAGCTATGCCGTCGTGAGGATGTCTTCGCGCTTTATGAAAACGGTGTCACCAGCGTGCACGGCTGACGTCAGACCACTGGTTCCATGGGAAAACGATTGGAAACCGCAAGCGCTGTGCCGCGCAAGCCGGCATCATGCGCGAGGATGGCGTAGACGGGGATAGAAGCGACGAAATCCGACATCTTTCCCTTGTTGCGATAGGTAGAACGGAACCGGTCACTATCCAGTATTTTCAATATCTTCGGCGTAATCCCTCTACCAAGATATACGCCTCCGCGCGCGTCATGCAGAAGCGCCATGTCGCCGGCGACCCGGGCCAGGATGGACACGAAACAGTCCAGCGTGTCGAGCGCGAGCGCATCCTCGTCCTTCAGGGCGAGGTCGATGATGCCGGTGGCTGTCGCCTCGGGTTTGGGCGCGCCGCTCAGTTCGGCCAGCACGGTGTGGATCGTTTCGATGCCGTGTCCGGACAGCACCGACTGAATGGACGCATAGCCGTCCTTGTCGGCGATGTCGGACAGGATCGCCATTTCGCGCTCGTTCGTCGCGGTGAAAGCCATGTGGCCGGCCGCACCGGAAAAGGAAACAAATCTATCTGCAATCTTGCGCAGCGTCGCGGTGCCGAATTCGCCGCCCGTGCCGAGCACCGCGACGGGTGCGTCGTCGACCGCTTCGCCGGCATTGATAGGAGCGCGGTCATGCGCGTTCAGATAGGGGAGGCAAAGCGCCAGAGCCTCGAAATTGTTGACGAAGTGAATCTTGCTCGCGCCGCAGGACTCTCGGATCTCCTCGGCGGTGAACGACCACGATGTATTCTCGACGCTCATCCGCTCGCCGGTCAGCGGGTCGGCGATCCCGAATCCTGCGATATCGGGATTTTCCGGAATCGACTCCAGGTAATGCGCGACCGCTTCGGGCAGCGAGGAAAACATGTCGGTCGTGAATACGGCGAAGTGGCGTACGGACAATTCGTCGATGTCGCAGATCGCGAAACGCGCATGGGTCCCGCCAATATCGCCGATCACTGCGGTACGCTGATGCATCGGTCCGTATCCTTTCGATTTCCTGTCCGTCGCGGAAAGGCGAAGTGCGATTCTGCCCGTTATCAAGCATGCTCGTTGTTTGTGGCCGTTTGACCGCCGTCAATGCAACTGCAGATTCCGGGCCGGAGAATGTTTTTTCAAGTGAAAGGTGCCGAAAATGCGATTTCGAGACAGAGCGGAAGCAGGCCGGCTTCTTCTTGACCGGCTACAGGATATCGACACAAAAAATGCCGTCGTGATCGCGCTGCCGCGCGGCGGACTGCCGGTCGGTGCGGTCGTCGCCGAGGGATTGGGCGTGCCGCTCGATGTCATCCTGGTGCGCAAGGTGGGCGCGCCGATGCAGCCGGAACTCGCGGTCGCGGCGGTAACCGACGGCGAAGACATGCAGCTCACCGTCAATGAGGACATCAAGGCCGAACTCGGTCTTTCCGACGAGGAGATCGAGGAGCTCGCCAGGCGGCAATTGCCTGAAATCGAGCGTCGCCGCGAAGCTTATTATGAAGGCCGCAAGCCGACGCCCTTGGCCGGCAGGACCGTCATCGTCGTTGACGACGGCGTGGCGACTGGGGCAACCGTCAATTCCGCCCTGCGGCTGATCCGCAAGCAAAAACCGGCGCGCCTGATCCTCGCCCTGCCGGTCGCGCCAGCCGATGCGGTCGCGAAACTTCAACAGCATGCCGACGAGGTGATCTGCCTGTCGACGCCGGTGCCGTTCTATGCGGTCGGCGCGCATTATGCGGATTTCGGCCAGGTAGAGGATGAGGAAGTTATCCGGACGCTGCGCCGCAACAGTGAAATCCGCGACAAATGATTTTTCGATAGGCTGTTCACGCATTATCGGTAATATCCGCCCATGCGACTGATCCGCCTTGCGATTTTCCTGCTTGCTGTCCTCATGGCGTCGGCATCCGGCGCCCATGCCGCTCGCGTTAATGTCGATATCGACCTTTCCGAACAGAAAATGACCGTCAGGCTGGATAACCGGGTGCTCTATCTTTGGCCGGTCTCCACCGCGCGCCCCGGTTACCGCACGCCGGTCGGCACCTACAGGCCGTACCGCCTCGAACGCATGTGGTACTCGACGATCTACGACTACGCGCCCATGCCCTGGTCGATATTCTTTCGCGGCGGCTACGCCATTCACGGCACGACGGAGATTTCGCGCCTCGGCCGGCCGGCATCGCATGGTTGCGTGCGCTTGCATCCGGACCATGCCAGAACGCTCTACTATCTGATCCGCGAGGCGGGAATGCGCGAAACCCGCATCGTCGTCCGGCCCTAGAACCTCTAACCGGCCATCAGCCGGGTCAGGTCCTTCTGCATCAGCAGGGTGCGGGTGAATCCGCCGGTGATGCGTTCGCGCATCCGGCTGTGCCCGTAGGCGCCGGTGACCACGAGGTCGGCGCCTTCCGTGCGAACCGCATCGAGGAAATTGTCGGGCCCGCTTCGCCCGGTAACCGTTTTCACATCGGAATCGATCCCGTGCCGCATCAGGTAACGAACGACGTCCGCCGCGCCGGTGTCGGCATCGTCGTCCTTCTCCTGCACCGACAGCACCACCGTGTGTTCGGCGAGCTTCAGGAAGGGCACAGCGAATGCAACCGCCCGCCGGGCTTCCGGCGTGTCCTTCCAGCCGATCAGCGCGCAACGCGGGTGCCTGTACACGGCATCATCCCCGACCAGAAGGACGGGACGGCCGGCGGCGCACACGACATCGCCCGGGTCGATCGACCGGTAGATGTCGCGTGGCGCGATGCCATGCGGCGTACCCGCCACGATCAGGTCCGCACAGCGCGCGTTGTCCAGCAGCGCCCGCGTGGGAAGGTCCTCCGAATCGCGCCATCCGGAATTGAGACCGATGCCGGCGGCATCGAAGAACTCCTGCCTGATTTCCTCGAAGCGTTCGCGATTGCGCCGAAAAAGCATGTCGCCATAGGCAGTATCGGCCCCGACGCCGAGTTCGCTCGCGTGAACGGGACGGATCGCCGACGCCGTGAAACCGATCAGGAATGCATCGAGATCGCCGGCCAGGTCAGTTGCGTATTGCAGTCTCGATTCCGAGCTTCCGGAGAATTCCAGATGCACGAGAATGCTGCCGTAAGACATATGCTGCTCCCTTGCACTGGGGGGGCCGTGCACGCATTCCTGATCTTCCGGTCCCGGGCAACCGTCGCATTGATCGCCATCAATCGCCGGCGCATCGTGAAGCGTCGGTGCTGGTTCGTGTTACGCATATCCCGCCGATAGTCATGGATTTGACATTGTTGATGTGGGATGGTGTCCTTGTTCGTTAGGGCATCAGGAGAAAATCGGCTCATCATGAACGAGATAGTGTTTTCGCCCGGCTCGTGCTGGAAGTGCGAGAACTGCGCAATCAATAACCGTTCGATTTGCCGTGCAGCATCCGAGGAAGCCGTAAACGAACTGTGCCGCATGTCGCATCTGCGCCAGTTCAAGAAGGGCCAGGTGGTCATAGCGCAGGGCGACGAGGCGATGATGGTAGGAAATGTCATCGCCGGCATCGTCAAGCTCACCAACATGTCCATGTCCGGTCAGCAGCAGATCGTCGGCCTCTTGTTCCCGTCCGATTTTTTCGGCAGGGCCTATTCCGATACGTCGCGTTTCTCCTATGAGGCAGCGACCGATCTGACCCTGTGCTGCATCGACCGGAGCAGCTTCGAGCACTTCCTGGAGCGTTATCCCGAAATCGAGCATGAACTGCTATTGAGCGTGCTCGATGAACTTGATGCCACGCGCGAATGGGCGGCGATGACGTCCTGCCACACCACCATGCAGCGCGTTGCGGCGTTTTTGTTCATCCTTTCCAAGCGCTCGACGGGCCGCTATTGCGCCGGGGAAAGCCATCCGGGCCAGGCCATCATCTCTCTTCCCATCGGCCGTCGTGATATCGCGGCATATATCGGCACGACACCCGAGACGCTGAGCCGCAACATCCAGACACTCGTGCGCAAGAATGTGATCCGTCCGATCGACACAAATCATTTCGAACTGCTCGACGTGAACAGCCTTGTTGAACACTCCGGCGAGAGCCGCGAGGATCTCGAAGCTCTTTCCGGCGTTCGGGAAGCCTGAACGCCGCAATCCGGGAGCAGGGGGCTTCGACCGTGCAGGCGCTGATACCGCATACGCCGCTTCCGCTGACTGCCTTGCTGTTCCTTGCAGCCGCCGTCGGCGTGTGGCTGTCAGGCGGCCGGCTCGTTGCCTATGCCGACGAGATCGCCGACCGCCTGCGCATCGGCCGCGCCCTGATGGGCTTCGTCTTCCTGGCCACCGCCACGTCCCTTCCCGAGATCGTCACCACGGCGATTGCCGCCGGGGGCGGGGATTCCTCGCTCGCTCTCGGAAACCTGCTGGGCGGGGTGACGTTGCAATTCGCCATGCTGGCGATCGCCGACAGTTTTGCCCGCCATGCCGCCGTCACGTCCTTTCCGCGCAAGACCACCTCGGTCCTGGAAGGCATTGCCCTGGCTTTCATGCTCGCGCTGCTGATGACCGTTTTGACGGTCGGCAAGACCGTTGCGCTGTTTCACGTCGGCCTCGGCGCGACGCTGCTGGGCATTTGCTATTTCGCTATTCTGGTGATGCTGCGCCGTCATGATAAAGACGATCCGTGGATGCCGGTCCAAGTGCCGGAACCCGGCGATGTCCCCGAAGACGACGGGCCGTTCGTCAGTTCGTTTCCCGATCTCGCGACAGGCCAGCTCAATCTGCGCTTCGCGCTGCTCACCGCCGCCATCCTCGTTTCCGGCGCGATGACGGTGGCGATGTCGGAACGGATCGCCGAACAGACCGGCCTCGGCACCGGCCTGGTCGGCGTCACCCTGCTGGCTGCCGTGACGTCGCTGCCGGAACTGAGCACGACCATCGCCGCGGTGCGCATCGGTTCCTACACTATGGCGATTTCCAATATCTTCGGCAGCAATCTTTTAATGCTGGCCCTCGTCTGGCCCGCCGACATTCTCTACGTGAAGGGCCCGATCCTGGCCGAGTTTGAGCCGGTGCTCGACCTGGCGCTGGTTTCCGGCCTGCTCGTCACGATGATCTACGTGACCGGCCTGATCGTGCGCAACCGCCGCACCGTCCTCGGCTTCGGCTACGACTCGCTCGCCGTGCTGGCGGTTTTCGCCGCGACGCTCGTTCTCTACTGGGTCAACCGCTAGCTCGGTAATTGCGTTTGCCGTCGGCGCATGAGCCGCATCGTCACGGCGGTAAATTCGCGAAGGATGACCGGCGTAACGCTCAGGCCCAGAACCGTCAGCCAGACCTCGCTGTCGAGCGGAACCAGTCGCAGCGCATCGGAAACTGTCGGCTGCAGGTCGGCGACGGCGAGGATGCCGATACACAGGGCGATGGCGAGCCAGACATAATGATTGCGCGTGACCTGACCGGTCAGAAGGCTTTCGCGCCAGTTCCGCATGTTGAAGACGTGCCACAGCTGCGCCAGCGCCAGCGTGTAGAAACACATCGTGGTGACCGCATCCCCCTCGAGGCCGAAATAGTACAGCGCCGCCGCGAGCGCGATCAGCGTCACCAAGGCGATCGTGCTGCCGTGCACGATGATCGCGGTCCATTGCGGCCGCGCCAGGATCGGTTCCGAAGGTTCGCGCGGCGGCCGCGACAGCACGTTGCGGTCGGCCTCGATGGTGCCGAGCGCGAAAGCCGGGAACACATCGGTCACCAAATTCAGGAACAGGATCTGCAATGGCAGCAGCGGCAATGGCAATCCGCCGAGGACCGCAAGTCCGACGATCAGGATCTCGCTCAGATTGCAGGAGAGCAGATAGGTCGTGAAGCGGCGGATATTGGTGTAGATCACGCGGCCTTCGCGTACGGCATGGATGATCGTGGAAAACGCATCGTCGCGCAGCACGAGGTCCGCCGCCTCGCGCGCCACCTGCGTCCCGCGTAATCCCATCGCGATTCCGATATCGGCCTTTCTCAGCGCCGGCGCGTCATTGACACCGTCGCCGGTCATCGCGACGACTTCGCCGGCCTCCTGGTGCAGCCGGATCAGCGAAAGCTTCTGTTCGGGATCAACACGGGCAAAGACCCGTGTGCCGCGTGCCGCGTCCTTATCCGCGTCGGACATCTCGTCGTAGGATTTCAACTCGCGGCCTTCCATGGCCTTTTGCTCGGTCGCGGTCAGCCCGACCATCATCGAGATGTGCTGTGCCGTCGCCGCGTGATCACCGGTTACCATCACGACGTCGATGCCGGCGCGCCGCGCATCGGCAATGGCGCCGGGAATGTCGGACCGCGGCGGATCCTGGAAGCCGACAATGCCGTAGAGCGTCAGGCCCCGATAGACCGGGTCGTCGCGGTCCGCCGTCTGTTTGCCGGCCACCGCCAGCAGACGAAGCCCCTGCATCGCCAGCACCTCGCACACCGTCGCCCAGTGCCGGCGCTGTTCGCGGTCGAAAGGCCGGATACCGTCGCCGTTTGCGACGTCGCTGACCACGTCCAGCACTGCTTCCGGCGCGCCCTTTACGGCGACGAGAAAACGGTCTTCATGCCGGTGCACCGTCGCCATCATCCGCAAATGCGTATCGAAGGCATGCTCGCACTCTTCCGGATAGCGCTCGAGCAGTTCCGGACGGTACACGCCGCCGGCCGCAGCCATTTCCAGCAGCGCGACTTCCATCGGATCGCCGGTCGAGGCGATGCCGTCCAGGCCCAGCGTGGCGTTGTTGCACAATGTGGCTCCGCGCAGCAGCAGGCCGATGTCCTGCGTGGCGACAGGCTCGATCGGCCGGCCGTCGAGGATAAAGCCGCCGGCATGGCGGTCGAATGTCATTTCGCCGGTCGCCGTCACGATCCGGTCGGCATGCATCCTGTTTTCCGTCAGCGTTCCGGTCTTGTCGGTCAGGATGACGGTCGTCGCGCCCAGCGTCTCGACAGCGGAGAGCTGTTCGATCAGGGCATTGTGCCTGGCCATGCGCAGCATGCCGCGCGCCAGTGCCAGCGTCGCGACGATCGGCAGCCCTTCCGGAATGGCGGCAACCGCGAGCGCGACCGCCGATTCGATCATCAGCGTGATGTCCTGGCCGGCGGCGATGCCGGCGATTGCCACCGCCGCCGTGATCGCCAGCGTCAGCCAGATCAGGTGCCGGCTGAGCAATGCAAGCTGGCGCTCCAGGGGCGAACGTTCCGGCTCGGCTTCCTCGACCAGCCGCGTGATCCGCCCGAGTTCGGTATTCATGCCGGTCCCGGTCACCACTGCCTCGCCGGTTCCGCCCGTCACCGCGCAGCCCTTGAACAGCATTGGCGTCCGGTCAGCCAGAACCGTGTCGGATGTCACCGGCGCGACGGATTTGGCCACGGGCAGCGACTCGCCGGTCAATGCGGATTCGTCGACCGAAAGGTTCGAGGACGAGATCAGCCGCATGTCCGCGGCGATGACGTCGCCGGCATCGACGACCGCGATGTCGCCGGGAACCAGTTTCTCGGCCGCAATGGTGATGATCGTGCCGTTGCGGCGAACGAGTGCGGACCGGCTTGTCAGTTCCCGCAACGCCTCCATCGAGCGCACCGCCTGCATTTCCGTGGTAAAGCCGATTGCGGCATTGATCGCGAGCACGGCAACGATGGCGAAGAATTCCACCATTTCCCCGAATGCCAGCGAAAGCGCGGCGGCCCCGAACAGCAGAAAGACGATCGGGCTCTTGAACTGGTTGAGCAGGATGGCGAACAGGCTCGCCTTTTTTCGGCGCCGAAGCTCGTTCGCTCCGTAAAGCTCCAGCCTGCGGGATGCCTCTTCGGTCGCGAGCCCGTGCGCGCCGTCGACGGCGAGGGCGCCGAGCACGCTTGCCGCTTCGAAGGCGTATGGTTCGAGGGTCTGCGGGAGAGGTCTTTCGTTTTCGTCCGCGTTCATCGCTGTACCGGGGCCTGTCGGGTTCCTTCGTTCATGCACTAGTCACGTGGAAGAATGCGAAAAACTGATGAAGCGGCGGATTTTCAGGCCCGCCGTTCCGCAGCATCTGGTTATAGCGGCTCCTTGACGTCAGTGCGACATCAGCACGGCGAACCGGTCATTGGCGAGCAGGTCGCGTGTCGCGCCGCCAAACAGGAACTCCCGCAGCCGCGAATGGCCGTATGCGCCCGCAATGATCAGATCCGCATCGATATCCGCGCCGTGCTGCAGCAGCACGTCCGCGACGCTACGGCTGGCCGATGCCAGAACCTCGACGGTGACCTTGACATCGTGCCGTGCGAGATAGGCGGCGATATCGGCACCCGGCTCTTCGCCCTGTTCGAACTCCGAAGCAACCGGATCGACCAGGACCACGTTCACCTGGTCCGCTTCCTTCAGCATGTCGAGGGCAGCATGCACGGAGCGCGCGGATTCCTTGGTGCCGTTCCAGCCAAGCAGGACGCGCTTCGGCTTCAGCGTCGGCTTCACGCCGTCCGGCACGTAGAGAAACGGCCGCGCGCTCTGGTAGATCAATCCCTCCATGGACCGCTTCGAAAGCCGTTCATCCGCCTCCGGCGCAGGCTGCACCAGGGCGACATCGGTATAGCGTGCGCGCATGCCGACAATGTCGGCGACCTGGCCTTCCTCGCAATAGTAGGGCGCGACATCGCCCGATACGCCCTTTTCCTTCAGCAGAGCCTCGATCTCCGTCGCCTTTTCGGCTGCGGCGGCGCGCCCCTTTTCGCGCTCCTCCGACCATGTTTCGGCCGGAACCGCGCCATAAGCCGTCGTGCTCGCCGGCAGGGCGATCCCGATAACCAGCACGGCGAGATGGCAGCCGAACTCGTCGCACAGTGAAATTGCCTCGTTGACGCAATCTGCGGATTGCTCGCTGTCGACCACGGTCAGCAATGTTTTTGGAAACATGTCAGTCAGCCTTTCTTGACCCGATCCGGCACTTGCCGCGCCCGGAACCCGGAATACACGAACCCGATTCGCGCGCAGCTTATCAGCCCGCCTTGACGGTGCAATGAGAGTGTCAGGAGGAGGGGATGAAAGCTTTGACGTTGGTCAATTCGGGCAGGGGGCGGACAGCCGGGCGGCTTTCCGTTCAGCCGGACAAAAGCGTTCCGAATTCGCTTTTGCGGACATCGAGCCCGCCAAGCCGGCTCATGTGCCAGGCCAGGACCTGGTTGCTTGACAGGACCGGCTTCCCGGTCCGTTTCTCGATCCCCCGGATGACATCCAGCGTACGCACATTCGTGCAGGATATGAAGACGGCCTCGGCCTGGCTGTCCCGTGCGAGCTGTTCGGCCGCCTGTGCCGTCGAGGCCTGGGTAATGCGCGCGACCAGCGCCTCCTCGCTCGTTTCGAAAGAGCCGAACACCGGTGTATCGACCCCGTTCCCGGCCAGGACGGTGCGCATCCTCGACGAAACCTCTTCGACATAGGGCGACAGGAAGGCCAGCCGGCTGATGCCGAGATATTCGCAGGCGGCCAGAAGCGCCGACACCGGCTCCGTTACGGCCCGGGTGGTTGTGCCGGACCGGACGAGTTGCGCGATCTTTTCGATGCCGATAACCGACGTGCCCGATGTGCAGCCGTAACCGACAGCCGCGAACGATGCCGGGATCGGCAGCAGTTTCGCACTCTGCCCGATATGATTCTCCATTTCGGACAGGGTTTCGGTCGTGACATCCTGGCCGCTCGGTACGCGGGAGACATGCAGGGTCGCTTCCGGTGGGATGATACGGCGAAATTCGTTTTCGATCGTCTCGTCGGATTGCAGGACGATCAGGCCGAGACGGGGCTCGTCGCGCATGTCCGTTTCGAATGCGAGGCCCATCGTCATCGAACCTTTCCGCCACTCGCGGCGTTCTGCCGGCGGCTGTTTCTGCCATTATGCAGCAGATTCTCTCCGCTGTGCGTATTTCTTCTCCGGCCGCATGGCCGCACGGGATACGACGCCTTTCGGCAAACCGTTTTCGCTGCGATGCTTGATAAGATGTTAGCAGAGGCTTTTGCTGGAACCGGTCGTGCTGCTTTCGAAAAATGAGAAATGCGGTCAAACGAACCGGAAATGTGATCGGATATAATCAGCATGAAAACTTCCGCCCAAGACCTGACCATCCTGCGGATGTTGCAGGAGAATTCCCGCGAACGGCTCGAAACGATCGCAACGGAAACCGGCCTGTCGGTTGCCACCGTGCAGCGGCGTATCCGCAACCTGAAGGCCGACGGCACGATCATGGCGGAAAGCGCGCTGATCTCGCCCAAGGCGGTCGGCTACGCGATGACCTTCCTGGTCATGGTGGAACTGGAACATGAGCGGATCGACCAGATCGACGCGTTCCGCAGGAAGGCGAAGGCCGAGCCCCAGGTCCAGCAGTGCTACTACATCACGGGCGAGGCGGACTTCGCGCTGATCGCGCTGGCCAGCGACATGGAGGATTACGAACAGCTCACCCACCGGCTGTTCTTCCAGGACTCGAACGTCAAGCGCTTCCGCACCTCGGTGGTGATGGACCGTACCAAGGTCGGCGCGAGCGTGCCGCTTTGAAGAAACGCGTCAGGAAATGACCGGGATCGCGGCCGGAGCCGGAGTCGTCAGCAGCACCGGCCCGTCCGGCGTCAGCAGGAAATCCTCCTCATGGACCAGCAATTTCCCGCCCGGCAGGTCGGCCGACGGCTCGAGAGTAAGGACCATGCCCGGCTGCAGAACGGTGTCGTCATTGGCGGCGAATGACGGCCATTCGGTCAGTTGCATGCCGAGCCCGTGCCCCATCCTCCCGACACCGCTGCCGCCCGGGAAATCCTTGTCGAGGACCCGCCGCATGGCGTGAAACACCTCGGCGCAGGTCGCGCCGGGACGGGCCGCGCGCAAGCCGGCTTCGGTCGCTTCGATGAGCGCGTCTTGGGCGCGTGCCGCCATCTCGTTTACATGACCGAATGCGAAATTGCGGTCGAAATCGCAATAATAGCCGTCGAACGTCGATCCCGTGTCGAGCATGAGGATGTCGCCATCTTCGACCCGGCGTGTCGAGGGTGGCGAGATGATGTTGCGATATCCGCCCGGACCGGCCCCGCCGACCAGGTAGTCGACATCGTCGATACCCGCTTCGAGGCAGGCAATCTTGAACCGGCGGAATATCTCGATCTCGGACATGCCGCCGCTCAGATGCTCGGCAAACGCGTCGAAGACGCCGGAGACGATAGCGCAGGCATGCGCGATCTTGGCCGTCTCCGCGGGTGACTTGACCATGCGCAGTTGCCTGACCAGTTCCGTGGCGTCTTCGAAGACGGCGGACGGCAGCGACGCGCACAGCCTGCGGAAATCGCCGAGAGGCATGCGCAGGTGGGTCTCCGCGCCTTCGAGGATCCCGATCCGTGCCTTTTCGCCCGGCAACTCGCGCAGCGTGTCGGCGAGCAGCGCTATGCCTTCGTCACGCGGCTGCGGCGAGTCCCAGCAGCGCACGTCGTCCAGCCATGTCGCCTCGAAGCATTCGCGGCCGATCGACGGTACGATGGCGACGGGATTGCCCGAGGCCGGGACGAGAAGGAACCAGGGCCGGGTGGGGCTTAGCCAGAAGCGCGTCAGGAAGCCGGTGAAATACCGGATTTCCGGTTCGGTCGTGAAAAGGAGGCCGTCGAAACCGGCATTTGCCATCCCCGCCTGCGCCTTGGCGACGCGCTGCTCGAACTCCGAAACGGCAAAACCCCGTTCGGGAGCGCCATCGGGGAGCGATATCAGGGGAAAGGCTTCGTTCATGGTCCGCGACATCATCTCGGCCGTTGCGTCTCGGCCAGACGCACCCGGAATTCCGCATCTTTCTCGAGGACGCAATCGTGGAGATTATGGTCGGGACTGTGCAGGGCGCGGCCATTCGCGCCTCCGGAGCGGTTGCCGCGCCTGAAAGCGCCCATCCCTTCCTGCGCCTCGATCCCGGCGGCGCGCATTTGCCCGCACAAATCCGGTAAAAGCCGCGATGATCGTGCCAGCGACAAAAATCCGTTTTCCATCGGCGAATTATACCCTGCCAGAACGCGTTGCACCCGTTCCGCGATATGCTTGTCCGAAGCCCGGGCGATGGGTGCTGCTTCCAGTTTGCTGTTTTCGCCTGATTGGAGCATGTCAGCAATTCGAAAGCTTCTGCCGAATTTTCTCAACTGTGCCGCATATTTGATGTTTCCAGGTCGATTGCCTGACCTATCGTGCCGCCATGAAATATACCAACTCCCGATCGGACCGGCGAGGCGTCAAACGCCTGTTCCGCACAAAACCGGATCGCCCGATGGCGATGCTGCGGCTTTGCCCCGTCTACGAACCGACCCCCATGCGGTCGCTGCCCGCGCTCGCAGCGGAACTCGGCATTGACACGCTCTCGGTCAAGGACGAGACGAAACGAATGCGCCTCGGCAGCTTCAAGGCGCTGGGCGGTGTGTTCGCGGTTGCCCAGTTGGTCGCGGATTCCTCCGGCGCTGCCGATCTGACCGGTGACAGCGCGCGCGAAGCGGCGGCGAATATGACCTTTATCACTGCCAGCGCCGGCAATCACGGCTTGTCGGTCGCCGCCGGTGCGCGCATCTTCGGCGCGCGCGCGATCATCGTCCTGAACAGCGCGGTTCCTGAAGCTTTCGCGGAACGCATTCGCAACACCGGAGCCGAGGTCGTGCGCGTCAGCGGTTCCTACGAGGACAGCGTCCGCCATGCGATCGACGAGGCCGGGCGCAATGGCTGGCTGCTTCTCGCCGACGGCTCGTGGGACGGCTACACCGAGCGGCCCGCCCTGGTGATGGAAGGCTACACGGTGCTTGCCGAAGAATGTCGGCGGGAATTCGAGGCGGACGGAAACTGGCCGACGCATGTTTTCCTGCAGGCCGGCGTCGGCGGACTCGCCGCGGCAATGGCGGCGCATATCCGCGAATATTGGGCAAATCAGCCGCAGATCGTCGTCGTCGAGCCGGACGCGGCGCCGTGCCTCCTGAGAAGCGTCGAGGCCGGGGTGCTGACCCGCGCGGAAGGGCCCGAATCGAACATGGGCAGGCTCGACTGCAAGGACGCGTCGCTGATCGCCTTCGACGCGCTTCGCCGCGACGCCGACCTTTTCGTGACCGTGGCCGACGACGACGCGGCCGCAGCGGCGGCGCGATACGCCGGGCACGGCATTCTGACTACGCCCAGCGGGGCCGCGACCCTCGCTGCCCTGGACAAGTTGAAGCCGGGAGCGGATGCCCGCTGCCTGCTGGTCGCGACCGAAGGCCCGGAAACGTCCTGACCCTTCCGGTCGCTGCCTCGACATGTGCGCATGTCATATGTGGAGGAACCATCGTATGGCGACGGCAATGTCCGCTTTTCCGGCAGTGTCGAAGAAGTGAAACAGAATCCGAAGATCGTGGACGAGGCTTGTTTCTTGTCCGCTATGTGAGCATGCGCCTCACACGCATCCCGAATATGTCCCCGGCTTCATGCACTCATCGCATCGTCCGACGCCACCGCCGCAAGAATCCCGGCCAGTGCCTCCGGCTGGGAGTCGAAGGGCGAATGGCTTGCGGCAAGCGTATGGACAACGGTGGCGTTGCCCATCGCCTCGTCCATCAGAGCGATCATCTTCTTTTGCCCTTCCGGCGTAACCGCGCGGTCCCGTGTGCAGTGGACATAGTGGCGCGGCACGCGCCCGAACCTCTGCCGGGTTACGGGACTGGGCACGGTAGTGACCTGCGCGGGCTCGTCGCAATGCAGGTGGGACAGCGCTTCCTCGAACATCTCTCCATCGATATCGCCGCAGTAAGCCTGGCGGATGCGCTCGCGATATTCGGGATCGGTCGAGCGGAAATTCACCCGCATCGCGCCGATCTGTGGCGGCGGCGCGGCGAACAGCGATGGCACGAGCGCTTCCACCATGGTCTCGTCCTGGATCATGTCGATTGGCGGCATGCCGGGCGGCAGGAGGAAGGCGCTCACATAGACTGTCGCCGCCAGCAACTCGGGGACGGCTTCGGCGACATGCGACACGGTCGCGCCGCCAAGCGAGTGGCCGACGAGCACCACGCGCCCGCCGCTCCTGGCCCCCGTTTCCCGCACGGCATCGATCGCCGCTTCGGTCCGCTCGGCCTGCGTCGTGCCCGCGTTGGGCGACGGCTCGGTTGCGAAGGCCTGAGGTTCGAACGGCCTGGCCAGCCAGGATTGCGGCAGTTTCGCGTTGGCTCCGGCACCCGGGAGATCGAAGGCGGTGGTCACGAAACCCTCGGCCTGTAGCGGAGGGATCACGCGGTCCCATGTGTTGTGGTTGTGCCACGCGCCATGCACGAAAACGAAACCCGGTTTTTCAGCCATGGATGCTCCTCCGCATCGGTAATTAAATCGCTACGAGTTCCTGCCAATGGCCGGTCCAACAGAGCGACAGGTTGAGGGGGCCGCGCTTCGGCATCGCCGTTAGCGGGAAACCGGGCAGTGAATTTCGCTCGGTCCCACGCCGAAATGCTTCCGGAACGCTCTGGTGAACTGTGATGGAGAGGAAAATCCGAACCGATAGGCGTGTTCGGCAATGCTCTCGCATTTCAGTCCGCCGGACTCGATGGACCACCGTGCCTGAGAGAGGCGCTCCTCCATGATCAGTTTCTTCACGGTCAGGTCGTTCAGGGCGAGGATGCGGTTGAGTTGCCTGGAGCTCATGCCGATTTCGGCCGCGACCTTTTCGGTATTCAGGTTTGGATCGCCGAGATGCGCATGCACGTAATTCTTGGCGCGTTGCAGTATGCCCAGCTGATAGGAGGACAGGTTCTTGCCGCCGAGATAGAGATCGCGCGTCAGTTCCAGCGCCGTCCACAACTCGTCGACGAGATCCGGATCAGGTGCGAGATATTTGCGGGCACGCACGTCGGAATAGGTCTTGCGAACGAAATTCGCGATTGAGACGCCGCTTCCGGTACTGCCGCTGATCCGCAGCGTGTCGTGAAGATTCCATCCGGGGAACCTGGCCCGGAACTCCTGTCCGGGAAGGTCGAAGATCACGTGATGCATGGCTTCGGGAAAACCGTGCATATACGGGGCGTTGGTGTCGTAAAGCGCAAGGTCACCGCGGTTGAAAAGCTTGCACTGGTTGTTTCGGTTCACAAAGGCCGATCCGTTCATCAGGATCATCAGGAAAACCGAATCCTTGTCGCGTTTTCGAACGAATTCCGCGGAACGGCTGACGACGTGCTGTTTGCCGATGATGTCGAAGAGGGAGAAGCTGCCGAAGTCGTAATGGTCGAACTTGGCCTGAAAGCCGTCCTCCTCCATCGTCGAACACATGTGGCCGACGATGTCGGACGACGTTCGCTCCTCCCAGAAGTCGAGCCGATCGGCCTTCGCGACGCTGCGCGTGTCGAAAGAGTTCCTCAATGCTTGGCCCATCTGACGATCGTCCTCCCACTCTCGTTACAGATACCGGAAGGGATTGTATGCATAGCAGGCCCGTTCGTTCAATTGCCTTGCCAAAAGCGGGAGCCGGGCACACCGGCGGAATCACACCGTTAGGTAACCTCCGTCGACGGCAAGGGAGACGCCCGTGATGTAGCGGGCCAGCGGCGACGCCAGGAACGCGATCGTGTCGGCGACCTCGGCCGGCTCACCCCAGCGGGCCAGCGGAATCCGGGCCTTGATCGGGTCCGAAACCGCTTTGTCTGCGAAAAGGCCGGTCGCGAGCGGCGTGTCGATCCAGCCCGGGGCGACCGCGTTGACCCTGATCGTTTCGGCGGCGTATTCGATCGCCAGCGACTTCGTCAGCTGCACCATCCCGCCCTTGCTCGCACTGTATGACGGCCGGTCGGCGGCCCCGAATGTTGAATACATGGATGCGATGTTGACGATCGAGCCGCCGGCCTTGGCCAGAAGCGGGCGGGCGAGTTGGCTCGCTCGGAAGGCGGCCGCGAGATTGATGTCCATCACCTCGTCGAACGCTTCGACGGTCCACTCGTCGCGGTCACGGCTGATCCCCGCGCAATTGACCAGCACATCGAGGCGGTCCCGCGCCGCGAAAAAGCTTTCGACGGCATTGCGGTCGCGGACGTCGAGTTCGACGCACTCGATCCCGTCATGGCGCGGCGCATGCGGCCCGTCGGCGTTGAGGCCGGCCGCGAAGACCCTGGCGCCCAATTTCGCAAAGACCCGAGCGGTTGCGGCGCCGATACCGGACGTGCCGCCGGTAATGACAACGACGTCTCCGGAAAACAGGCCGTCGGCAAAGCTCATGACGTTGGTCTCCTCGTGATAAGGCGGAACCTTTCGAGACCGCGTGGTGATCCGGATGCGGGTGCCCGCGAAGGCGCCCGCATGGATCATCCGTCTTCGATGGTCAGCGGAAGAGGTTTTCGATATAGGCGGCGCCGAGGCCGACGCTCTCGTAGTGCCGCTTGCACATGTCGATATACATGTGGACGTCAAAATAGCCGTCCGCCTCGCCTTCCTCGTCGAGCCAGATCAGCGGCCCCTCGACCTGGAAGAACACCTTCATGGGATCCTCGTGCTCGTAGGCGACCAGTGTGTGTCCCTCGCCGGGCGTCTCGTAGATGAAGTCGCCCGCCGTGGCGACCCAGTCATGCTCCAGATATCCCCATTTGCCGGAGATCGTGTAGGCGAACACCTGGTGCGGATGATAGTGGCGGTTTACCAGTCCCGCGCCTTTGGCCATCAGGATGTCGCACCACTTGTTTTGCGACGGTGAAATCCACAACGGGCGCGAAGATACCGTTTCGCTAAACGGCACGTAGTAGCGCTCGTCCTCCGTGGCGACGTTTTCCATGTACACTTCCGGAAGTGCATTGGGCTGGAAAACCTTTTCGATCGGTTTGATGCCGCGCCAGAATTCGGTCCCTGCAACTTCTGCCATAATTCCTCCCATTCGCTGTTTCCGGTGTTTTCCAGTCGATACGGGGTAAAATCCTAGGCGGCATTATTGGTGCTGTCCCGACCGCGCCGGACATATCGCCTGCCGTTTTCGGACATTCCCGAAGCCTGGCGCATGCGGACGGCGTTTCGGTGTTTCCCGAATTTGACGAAGATACTAAGGGGCAATCCGGAAGCGACGAGCCGTAAGGGCCGAGGGAGGACACATGTCTGGTCAACTGCTGAATGAAAAGAACTGCGTGATTACCGGTGGTGCGGGAAGTGTCGGCGCGGCGACCGCGCGCCGCTTTCTCGAAGAGGGAGCGCGGGTCGCGCTCGTCGATCTCGAAGCGCCGGATCTTGAAGCGATCGGGTTGGGCGAGTTCCGTGACAGGATCCTCTGCGTCGCCGCCGATGTTTCCGATACCGCAGCCACTGCCGCCTACGTCGAGGCGGCGACCGGACGTTTCGGCAAGATCGACGTGCTGATGAGCAACGCCGGCAATTTCGGCGCCGTCGCGCCGATCGAAAGCTTCCCGGTCGAGGTATTCGACAGCGTTCTGGCCGTTCACGTCCGCGGCGCGTTCCTGGCCTGTCAGCACGCAGTTCCGAAAATGCGTGACGGCGGCAGCATCATCATTACGTCAAGCGTCGCGGGTGTCACCGGGGATGCGGGTGTGCATGGCTATATCACCGCCAAGCACGCCCAGATCGGGCTGATGCGCTGCCTTGCCAAGGAGCTGGCGCCGCGCCGCATCCGCGTCAACACGCTGCATCCGGGCCCGGTCGACAACAGTTTCCAGCAGCGGGTCGAAGACGGGTTCACGGCGGCGACGGGCCACGACGGCACCGAATATTTCAACAGCATCATTCCGCTCGGCCGCCATGCGGCGCCAGCAGAAATCGCAAGTTCTGCCCTATTTCTCGCAAGCGATCTGAGTAGTTTCTCGACCGGAACGCTGCATATGGTTGACGGCGGGATGAGCATTTAGGTCAACGCAGTGGAGGGAAGGCACCGTCTGGTTTTGCGTATTCGAAACGGCGCGGGAAATGTCCGAATATGACACGCGATATGTCCGGGGAGGCAACGACGGTGCCAAATGTTGCTGTTACGATCAGGTCCAGAAGCAGGCTGTAGCCACCGGCTGCAATGCCGCTAACGGCCGGACTTCACGTCAATAACGGGAGTTCGTGAGTAACGGCCGGTCCATGGGGCGGTCCGCCAGGGAGGAGTATGGATGCCGTCGTTACAGGAGATGTTCGACGTCAGCGGCAAGTCGGTGATCGTCACCGGCGGCGCCAGCGGTATCGGCCGCGCCTATGCCGAGATCATGGCCGAACACGGCGCTCGCGTCTGTATCTTCGATGTCGATCAATCCGGACTGGATGAGACCGTAACGGCGATCCGGGAAGCGGGTGGCGATGTATGGAGCCAGCGGATCGATGTTTCCGACCGGCCGGCAATGGCCGAGGCTTTCGACAAGGTTGCCGGCGAACATGGCCGCATCGACATCGTTTTCGCAAATGCCGGCATCGATGCCGGACCGGGATTCCTGACGCCGGAAGGCGAGCGCAATCCGGACGGCGCGATAGACAATCTGGATGACGAGCACTGGGACAGGGTGATCGAGGTCAATCTGTCCAGCGTCTACACCACGATCAAGAACGCCGCGCGGCACATGAAGAAGACCGGAGGCGGCCGTATCATCGTCACCTCGTCGGTAGCCGCGCAGATCAACGAGGCGATCGTCGGATTGCCCTACATGCCGGCCAAGGCCGGCGTCGATCATCTGGTCCGCAACACAGCGATGGAGCTCGGCATGTTCGGCATTCACGTCAACTGCATTTCGCCGGGCCCGTTCATGACCAACATAGCCGGCGGACGGTTGAAGAATCCGGCCGATCGCGCGGCCTTCGAGGCGCAGTCGCTGCTCGGCAGGATCGGCGATCCGGAAGACATCAAGGGGCTCGCCCTTTTCCTGGCCTCGCCTGCTTCGTCCTATGTGACGGGTGCGCAGTACGTGATCGATGGAGGCTCGATGCTGCGAATAGCGTGACGTGCATGGCTCTCGCCGATCGCTTTCAAGCCGTTCGCGGGAGTGTGACTGAAACCTTGGTTATCGGGAGGAGACCAATATGACTACCAAAACCAGCAAACATGTGGCGGCGTCTCGCCGCACTGTCCTCAAGGGCATTGGCGCCGGCGCGGCCGCACTCGCCATGCCGAATATAGCGCGTGCCCAGGCCGGAACCATCAAGATCGGGTTCATAACGCCCGGCACAGGCCCCATGGCGCTGTTCGGAGAGACGGACGGTTTTGCCGTGGACCGCATCAAGAAACTGCTTGCCAACGGTCTGGAAGTGAACGGCGAAACCTACGATGTCGAAATCATCGTGAAGGACAGCCAGTCGGATTCCAACCGGGCGGCCGAAGTGGCGGGCGACCTGATCCTCAACGATGGGGTTCATCTGCTCATGCCGGCTTCGACCACGCCGACGATCACCGCGGCGGCCGATCAGGCGGAGCTGTTCGAAACGCCCTGCATTTCTGCGGGCGCGCCGTGGCAGGCGATCATCTTTCCCCGCGGCGGGCAGGATAATCCGTTCAACTGGACCTATCACTTCTTCTGGGGTCTGGACGAGGCGCTCAACACCTTCGTCGGTCTCTGGAACACGATCGAGACCAATAGGAAGGTCGGGATGCTGTTCCCGCAGAACATCGACGGCGAAACCTGGGGCAACGAGGATTATGGCCTGCCGTCACCCACGCGGGCAGCGGGCTTCGAGGTGATCAAGCCCGGCTACTTCCAGCCGCGCACCAACGACTTCACGGCGCAGATATCCACGTTCAAGCAGGGCGGCTGCGATATCGTCGGCGGCATTGCCTTTGTCGACGACTTCAAGACCTTCGTGAACCAGTGCAACCAGCAGGGCTATCATCCGAAAGCCATGACCATGGCCGCGGCGCTGCTCTTCCCCTCGGCTGTCGAAGCCATGGGCGATCTGGGCAACGGAATGTCGTCGGAAGTCTGGTGGACCCCGGCCTTCCCGTTCAAGTCTTCTCTCACTGGTCAGGTCAGCCGGGACATCGCCGACGACTGGGAGGCGGAGACCAACCGCCAGTGGACCCAGCCTCTGGGCTACAGCCACGCGCTCTGGGAAGTCGCCATCGATGCATTGAAGCGTTCCGGCAATCCGCTCGACAAGGCGGCGGTTCGCGACGCCCTGAAGACGACGGATATGCAAACGCTGGTTGGCCCCGTGAACTTCAACACGGGTCCGCATCCGAACGTCTCCACGACTCCGATCTTTGGCGGCCAGTGGGTGCCGGGCGAGAAGTGGATGTACGACCTGAAGATCGTCGACAACTCGGTGAACCAGCTGTTCGAGCCCGAGCAGAAGATGAAGATCCTTCCTTGGGCAAGCTGAACCGCTTGAGGCGTTGAGGGTCATGGAAGCATCGGCAAACGAGACCGCGGACAGCCGGCCGGCATTGTTGCAGGCCGTCGGGCTTGGCAAGTCGTTCGGCGCCAACCGTGTTCTTCATGACGTGAGCTTCGATGTCCGTCCCGGTGAGGTCCTGGGTATCCTGGGACCGAACGGGGCGGGCAAGACCACGCTTTTCAATCTGATTTCGGGCGATCTTCGCCCGAATTCCGGCACTATCCGGTTTGACGGCGCGCCGCTTGGCAAGGAGCCGCCCTTTCGCAGGGCGCAACTTGGGATCGGGCGGACTTATCAGATTCCGCTGCCCTATGATGGGATGACAACCTTCGAGAACCTGCTTGTGTCGGCGAGCTTTGCCGGCAGGAAAAGCGAACGCGCGGCCTATGACTACTGCGCCGTGGTGCTCGAGCAGTGCGAGCTTGGTGGCAAGGCGAACCAGATGGCGGGCACGCTGACGCTGCTTGACCGCAAGCGCCTGGAACTGGCGCGAGCGCTCGCGTCCCGGCCCAAGCTCCTTCTGCTCGACGAGATCGCGGGCGGGCTGACGGACGAAGAGGGCAAGGACCTCGTGAACCTGGTTCGCAGGATCCGCGACCAGGGCGTTACCATCGTCTGGATCGAGCACGTGCTGCACGCGCTGATGGCGGTGGCCGACCGGGTGATGGTGCTCGATTTCGGCGAAAAGATCATTGAGGGGCCGCCGAGGCAGGTGATCGAGGATCCGGAAGTCAAACGTGTTTATATGGGGATCGAGGCATGAGCACCGCATTGCTGTCCACCCACGGTCTCAAGGCCTTCTACGGAGATTTCCAGGCGCTTTTCGGGATCGATTTCGAGGTCGCGGCGGGCGAGGTCGTGGCGCTCATCGGCGCGAACGGCGCAGGCAAGTCGACATTTCTGAAATCGGTCATGGGTGTGATCCGGGTCGCGCCGGACATGGTCAGCCTCGATGGGCGGCCCACCGGCGGTGCCGCGCCGCACCACATGGTGGCCAGGGGCGTCGGCATCGTACCGGAAGGGCGCCGGCTCTTTACCGGAATGTCGGTGGAGGACAATTTGCGCGTCGCCATCGACCATTCCTCGGGCGGCGACAAGACCTGGAGCCTCGCGCGGGTCTACGAGCTGTTTCCCATTCTGAAGGAGAAGCGCCGCGATCTGGTGCAGAGCCTTTCGGGCGGACAACAACAGATGGTGTCCATCGGACGGGCGCTGCTCAACCAGCCGAGAGTGCTTCTCTGCGACGAGATTTCGCTCGGCCTCGCGCCGAAAGTCATCAACGAGATTTATGCCGCGATCCCTTCGATCTCGGCGGCGGGCACCGCGATCGTTCTGGTCGAACAGGATGTCGGGCTCGCCAAGAAAGCATCCGACCGATTGTATTGCATGCTGGAGGGCAAGGTGACGTTGACGGGCAAGTCAGCCGACGTTCCGCGAGAAGACATATCCGCGGCCTATTTCGGAGCGGGCCATGCAGTGGCTTGACGGGTTTATCCAGGGGATCCTGCTGGGCGGGCTGTACGCGCAATATGCGCTCGGCATGGCGCTGATGTTCGGGGTGATGCGGATCGTCAACATCTCCCACGGCGACCTGATGATCCTGCTCGCGCTGATCGGCGTGTCCCTTTCTGTATCGTTCGGACTCGGACCGTTTGTACTGCTTGTGGTGCTGGTGCCGATCGCGGCCGCCATCGGCTATGTGCTGCAGCGCGGGATATTGAACCGCGTGGTCAGCCAGGATCCGTTGCCCTCTATCATCGCGACATTCGGGCTCTCGATTGCCCTGCAGAATGCCATGCAGCAGATCTGGTCGGCAGACACGCGGTCGATCGCCGGCGGCGGCATCGAACAGGCTTCCTGGCAAATCGGTTCGATCTTCATCGGCGTGCTGCCGGTGATCGTGCTGATCGTGGCGACGGCGCTGACCGGCGGCATGGACGCGCTGCTGCGGTTCACGAAATTCGGCCGGGCGCTTCGGGCGTCTGCGGCGGATGTCGAGGCGGCGGCACTGACAGGGGTCAATCCGAAAGCGGTCTACGCCCTGGCGACCGCCCTGGCGGTCGGCATCCTCGGGTTTGCGGCGGTTTTCCAGGGGTTGCGATCCACCGTGGCGCCGTCCGACGGGCCGGCTCAGCTCATCTACGCATTCGAGGCCGTGATTATCGGCGGCATGGGATCGATCTGGGGCGCGTTTCTGGGTTCGATGGTTCTGGGCATAAGCCAGGCGATCGGATTTCGCATCAATCCCGGTTTCGGTATCCTGGCCGGCCATCTCGTGTTCCTGACCGTGCTGGCCATTCGCCCCCAGGGCATCTTCGGGAGGTCGTGAGATGACAATGTCGATCAATGCTCCCGGCGGAATGCCCCGGGCCAAGGTTCGCAGCCAGACCGCCTCGGGTGTGGTGGCTATGATTATCGGCATCGGGTTGCTTGCCGCGCTTGTCGCGATGCCATGGTGGGCAGGGCAGGGCACGATACGCTCGGTGGTTGAACTGTGCTGTTACATCGCCATCGCCCAGATGTGGAACCTGCTGGCGGGATATGGCGGACTCGTCTCGGTGGGACAGCAGGCCTTCAGCGGCGTTGCGGCCTATATGATGTTTGCGTTGGCGCAGAACATGGGCGTCAATCCGTTCATTGCCGTGCCGCTTTGCCTGATCGCGCCGGCGATCCTGGCAGTACCGACGTATGCGCTGCTGCATCGTCTCGACGGGCCGTATTTCGCCATCGGAACCTGGGTCGTGGCCGAGGTCATCCGGCTTCTGACGACCAATTTCGGCTATGTGAATGCCGGCGCGGGCATGAGCTTGCGGGTGATGACACAGTATAGCGCGCATGAGCGCGCCATTGGCGTGACCATCCTGTGCGCCCTCATGCTGCTGGTCACGGTGGGCGGGACCTACTGGCTGCTCCGGTCGCGTTACGGACTTGCGCTTACGGCGATGCGGGACAATCCGGTTTCCGCGGCAAGCCAGGGCGTGAACGTGTCCCGCTTGCGGTTCCTGCTGTTCGTTGCCGGCGCGGTCGGCACAGGGCTTGCCGGGGCGATCTACTTCATGGCGCAACTTCGGATCACGCCCGATGCCGCCTACGGTCCGCAATGGGCGACTGTGGCCATTTTCATCGTCATGATCGGCGGCATAGGCAGTATCGAAGGCGTGCTGATCGGCTCATTCATCTATTTCTTCGCCGATCGCTGGTTCGGCGATTACGGGGCCACCTATCTCGTCGTGCTGGGCGTGCTGACCCTGCTTGTCGCGCTGTTTGCCCGCGGCGGCGTCTGGGGCCTCGTCAACAAGGTGGTGGATGCGCCGTGGTTCCCGACCCGACGCGTCCTGGTTTCGGGAGGAGACCAATGAAGGCTGCGCTGTTCGATACCGTCGGGCGCCCGCTGCGTGTCGATACCATCGGCGATCCGTCGCCGGCATCGGACGAGGTTCTGCTGAGAGTCGCGGCCTGCGGCATTTGCGGAAGCGATCTCCACATGACCGAAGATCCGGAAACCTTCGGGATCGGGCAGGGGGTCATTCTCGGTCACGAGTTCGCCGGGGAAGTCGTGGCACTCGGTTCGGATGTGACCGAATTCGCAAAGGGTGACCGGGTCGCCGTCGCGCCGACATGGGGCTGCGGGCATTGCGACAGTTGCCGCGCCGGCGAACCCGCATGGTGCCCGGAGATGCGTCTCATCGGCGGCGGCTATGCCGAATACGCCACCGTGGCGGCCCGCCAGTGCCGGAAACTACCGCACGACCTGCCGCTCGCCGAAGGCGCTTTGGCCGAGCCCACCTCCATCGGACTTCACGCCGTCATTCGGTCGGGCCTGAAACCCGGCGACAAGACGCTGATCCTCGGCGCGGGCCCGATCGGTCTGCTGACCGCGTTTTGGGCACGCCGGATGGGAGCAAGCCACGTGGTGGTAGCCGATATCAATGAATACCAGAAAACGCGCGCGGAAGCGGTGGGTGCGACCGGCTTTGCGATCTCCGGCCCGGATCTCGCTTCCACCTTCGCGGATCAGGCCGGCGGACCGCCCGATATCGTCTTTGAATGCGTTGGCAAGAAGGGACTGATCGACTTCGCCTGCCAGGTCGCCCGGGTTCATGGGACGGTCGTCGGCGTCGGTCTTTGCGTCGGCGGCGACGCGTGGGACCCGTTCGCTGTGCTGTCGAAGGAACTTACCATCGTCATGTCGGCCTTCTTCAACATGCACGAGTTCGAGACCGCCATCGACGTCCTTGCGACGGACGGGCAGTACCGCCCGCAGGCGCTGATTACCGAGAGGATCGGCCTCGGAGGTGTGCCCGAAACATTCGAGGCGCTCCGCAACCGCACAACGCAATGCAAGGTTTTGATTGAGACTGCCGCCTGACCGGGTGGTCATAAGCTGCTATGCATACAAAACGCCCGAACCGTGACCGGTCCGGGCGCATGAATTCTGTTGCCCGGCGGCGTTAGATGAACATGTCCTGATTGACCGGCAAGCCCTTCTCCTCGCAGTATTTCGTGTAGTGGTCGATGAACCAGAACACGTCGGCGGTGAAGTCGTAATTGGCGTCGTCATCGTAGAACTCGATCGGGCCGTTGATCCAGAACAGGGCCTTCATCCCGTTCGGATCGTCGGAGTAGAGCGTGTGGGCGGCGCCCGGTAGTTCATAGACAAAATCGCCGGGACGGGCGACCCAGTCATATTCGTAATAGGCCCAGGACCCTTCCAGAGTAACGGCTGAGACAACTCCGCGGTGCTTGTGTGTGCCGATGCGGCCGCCGCCCTTGACCCACAGAATATTGGCGACCGAGTTGGTGCGCACGTCGAAACAGAAATGCTTGATCGCCGCCGCATCGCCGAACGGGACCCATGGATTGGCTTCGTCGTCGCCTGGAATATGGGCACCCTCACGAGCGAATTTCAGGATCGTCTCCTCGTAGGGTTCCTCCGGCAGTTTGGTGATGAGTTTGGTCATTAAGCGGTCCTCCCTGTATCTCGCGCGAGCGCGACTGATGCCATAAATGTCTCATCCGTTATTATGTTATTCAACGAGCCGTGGTGCCGGTCGCTGACGTTCTGTCCGAAAATCGCTGGCGTTTTGGCCGGTTTTGCCGGGTACTATCGAATTCCCCGTGGCCGGTGGTCCGCTCTCCGGAAAAGAGGCCATTCGCCGATCACGTTGAATAATCGCGTTGGCGTAACCTCGACATACGACGAGGCCGCCAATGATGTCCGCTTCCGGGATGTCGAGCGTGACCATAAACGGCCGGCATGGGGCGCATGGCAGTCGCGTCGTACTTCGGTACTCTAGCCACTCGTGAACGCTGTCGACGAGGTTTCAGAGATCGAGGAGATCCGGAATTGGCTCATCGCAACCCGACACGCGACAACGAAGCTTGCCCTCTCTTGGGAGAGGGCGGCTTGTTAAGTCGCGCCTTGCAGCAGATTGGGATTCGGATTAGGGCTAAAAAACATCGTGAAAAGTAATAGCCGTACGCAATCAGTTTGTTACTGAGAGTATTTGGCGGAGAGGGTGGGATTCGAACCCACGGTACGGTCGCCCGCACGCCGGTTTTCAAGACCGGTGCCTTAAACCGCTCGGCCACCTCTCCGGTAACCGCCTCATCGCACGAAATCGCAAAACCGTGCAACCGGCAAACGGCATCGGCCGGCATCTTTGTCGGCGCCGACTGATCCGATTGCCGCCCGCCTGCGTAAACATGAGGGCAAACTACGGAGGTCGCCATGTCACAGCCCGTCAGAATTGCCGTTTCGGCCCTCGCAACCTTCCTTCTTGCCGCGCCTGCATCCGCCGAATGGCTCGACAACGATTCCGCGATCCGTTCGCTGGTTTCCGGAAAGCGGGTCTATCTGAAAGTGCCGCTCGGCGGCGAATTTCCGCTTTACTATCAGGACAATGGCCGCGTTTCCGGCGATGGATCGGCGCTCGGACTCGGCAGGTATCTCGCGCCGCGCGAAACCGGCGAGTGGTGGGTCGACGGCGGCAAGCTCTGCCAGCGCTTCCCGACCTGGTACAAGGCGAAGACGAATTGCTTCCGCATCCGGCCGACCGGCGAGACCCGCCTGCGCTGGAAACGCGACGACGGCTACAGCGGACGCGCGCGCATCGGGCAATGACGACTTTTCGGGGGTCGCGCGGTTAACCGAAACATAAAGCTCGAACGCTATTCTCGCGCGGTCATACCTTCGCGGGATTGGCGTTTAGAACCTTTTTGTGTATTGCGTGCCAGTTATGCGTTCCCTTCGGATTCCAGGGCCTCTGTCGGCCGGCCTGTCCTTGTCGGCAATGTGCCTTCTCCTATCGGCTTGCTCGATGAGCGAACCCAAATTCGGCATTGGAAGCGCGACCGGCGTCTATGCGGCCAACGGTGCGACATCCGGGCCGGAATATTTCTCCGCCGCCTCCGTCGGCGTCGACGCCAGCCCGCGTGTCGCGATGGGGCCGCGCCTGCCGCGCGGCGGCGGCACCGAGAAGATCGGCACGCCCTATACGGTGCGCGGCCGCACCTATTATCCGACGGCCACTCCCAAGCAGGAGGAAACCGGGCTCGCCTCCTGGTACGGCGCGGCCTTTCACGGTCGCCTGACCGCCAATGGCGAAGTCTACGACATGAACCACCTGACGGCGGCGCACAAGACGATGCCGCTGCCGAGCTACGCCCGCGTCACCAACACCGAAAACGGCCGTTCGCTGATCGTCCGCGTCAATGATCGCGGCCCGTTCGCGCATGACCGGGTCATCGACCTGTCGAAACGTGCCGCCGATCTGCTCGGCTACACGCATGGCGGCACCGCCAGGGTCAAGGTCGAATATGCGGGCAGGGCGCCGCTGCACGGGCAGGACGACGCTTTCCTGATGGCTTCGGTGCAGGGCGTTCCGGGCTATCCGGAACACGACCGCCTCGGCCAGCCGGCTGGCGGCGTGCTGGTTGCCATGAACGGGTCTACGCCATCCGGCGGTCCGGTGCCGCCGCGCGGCCTCGGAGACATTACCGGCACAGTGCCGACCGGGCCGAATCCGCTTCTCGTCTCCACGCCGCAAAACGCGGCCGGCGTCGAATTGCCCGCGAATATTCCATTCCCCGGTGACCGCCCCGCCGTGGCGATCCGGGGCGTGCCGATTTCCGCCTATGCATCCATGCGCGTCGCCAGCGCTTTTGACGATATGCCGGTTGCCGAAGCGGCTGCCGGCTGGAAATCGCGCTGAATCCGCCCCGTGATGTGCCATCCTGGCACAATCCGGCCGACACGCCATTGCTTTATCGCCACCAGATTTGCTAATCCGGACGGCGCCCTGAATTCCGGATAAAATCAAGGACGTCCGCGTGTCGCGTATATCCGTTTCCTGTTTGTTGCTGGCATTCGTGCTGATGCTCGGCCTCGCGTCGCCCGCCTGGGCGCAGCTTTTCGAGACGCGCGCGCAACAGGCGCTGCTTCTCGACGCTACGACCGGCACGGTCCTGTTCTCCAAGGATCCCGACAAGCCGATTCCGCCGGCCTCGCTCGCCAAGCTGATGACCATGGAAGTCGTCTTCAATGCGCTGAAGAGCGGCCGGCTGACCATGAACGACACGTTTCTCGTCAGCGAGAACGCCTGGCGTACCGGCGGCGCCGTTTCCGGCGGCTCGACCATGTTCGCCGAACTGAACTCCTCGATCCGGCTGGAAGACCTTATCAAGGGCGTGATCGTCCAGTCGGCCAATGACGGTTGCATCATCATCGCCGAGGGCATGGCCGGTTCCGAGGAAAATTTCGCCCGCCTGATGACCGACCGCGCCCGCAAGATCGGCCTCGAAAACTCCGTCTTCCGCAATTCCACCGGCCTGCCGGATCCCGAGCAGAAGGTGACGATGCGCGATCTCGCAAAGCTGGCGCGCCATATCCAGACCGAATACCCTGAATATTACGGATATTACGCGCAGCGCGAATTCACCTGGAACAACATCCTGCAGCGTAACCGCAATCCGTTGCTCGCGATGGATATCGGCGCCGACGGGCTGAAGACCGGCTATACGGAGGAATCCGGTTATGCGATCGTCGGCTCGGTCAGGCGCGACGGCCGCCGCCTGATTGTCGCCATGAGCGGCCTGCCGGATCAGCGTTCGCGCGCCGAGGAAGCCCGCAAGATGCTCGACTGGGGCATCCGCGCCTTCGAAACCTACAAGCTCTTCGAAAAGGACGAGGTCATCGGCAATGTCCGCCTCTATGGCGGCGAGCAGATGACGATGCCTGTCACCGTCAAGGAGGATCTCGACATCCTTCTTCCGATCACCGACCGCGACAAGATGAAAGCGCGCGTCGTTTATATCGGCCCGGTCATGGCGCCGGTCGACAGGGGTGCGCAGGTCGCCACGCTGAAGATCTGGATCGGCGACGACCTCTCCCAGGAAACGCCGCTATACGCCGCGCAGGATATCGCCAAGGGGCCGATCCACCGCCAGGCATTCGACGCGCTGACGGAGCTTCTGCTTGGCTGGCTCTGACAAATCGCCGCCCGTTGCCCGCAAGCGCGGCCTGTTCGTAACCTTCGAGGGCGGTGACGGCGCAGGAAAATCCACCCAGATCAATCGTTTGGCGAACCGGCTGCGCCAGCAGGGCCTCGCCGTGACCGTGTCGCGCGAACCGGGCGGCACGCCGGGCGCGGAGGCCGTGCGCCATGTCGTTCTCGACACCAGCGCCGCCGAGCCCTTCGGCCCTTATCTGGAGGCGATGCTGTTCGCCGCCGCCCGCAACGATCATGTCGAGCAGAAGATCAGGCCGGCCCTGCAGAAGGGCCATGTGGTGCTGATCGACCGTTTCATGGATTCCACCCGCGTCTACCAGGGCGCCAGCGAGAACCTCGATCCGGCCTTCCTGGAAACGCTCGAGCGCGTTGCCATCGCCGGCGTAGTGCCCGACCTGACCATCATCCTCGATCTGCCGCCCGAGGAGGGATTGAAACGCGCCCATGCGCGCCGTGACCCGAACGCGCCCGCCGACCGCTACGAGAAGGAGGATATCGCCGCGCACGAAATCCGCCGGGCGGCATTTCTCGACATCGCCCGCCAGGAACCCGGGCGCTGCCGCGTCGTCGATGCATCCGGGTCGCCCGACGAGGTGGCCGATAAGGTGTGGGACATCGTGCAGGACGTGATCGCGAAGGCGGATATCGAGGCGGGGCCGGCCGCTTCGGATCATGCCGATAATCCCGTCTTCCGGCGGCTCGGCTTCAAGGAGTAGCCGGCGTGGCGGATTTCGATGTTCCGGAAACCCACGACACGCTCGAAGGCATCACGCCGCCGCAGCTGACCGCCGCATTGCGAAGTCACGGCGAGGAGCTGGCCTTCCTCGCCGACGCCGTTGCGCGCGACAAGCTACACCATGCGTTGATCTTCGAGGGCGAGCACGGCATCGGCAAGGCGACGGCCGCATTCCATCTGGCGAACCTCTTGCTGTCCGGCGGAAATGCGGCAGGAGAGGGGGGCTTGCCCGCCCCCGACCGCTACTCCCCGGTGTTTCGCCAGATCGTGCAGGGCTCGCATCCCGGCCTCCTCTATCTGACGCGGCCGAAGAACGATCAGGGCACCGGCTTCAAGTCGGCGATCACGGTTGACGAGATCCGCCGTCTGCAGCGTTTCTTCGGCATGACGGCGGCGGGCGCGGATGCTTATCGGGTCGTCATCATCGATCCGGCCAACGATCTCAACCGCAATGCGGCCAACGCGTTGCTGAAGCTGCTCGAGGAGCCGCCGGCGCGCTCGGTCTTTATCCTGATTGCCCACGGCACCGGCGGTCTGCTGCCGACAATCCGTTCGCGCTGCCAGATCCTGAAATTCGCCCCGCTCGCCGACGCCGACATCGCGGCGATTGTCGCCGATCAGCTCGGTCACGAATTCGATCCCTCGACCATCGAACGGATTGCCGCGCTCGGCGGCGGCAGCGCCCGCCGCGCGCTGCTCTTTGCCCATTTCGGCGGGCTCGATCTTCTGGAGGCTTTGGAGGCCTATCTCGGCGCGCCGCGCCCGGACGTGGCGCAGGCGCACAAGCTCGCGGAAATCGCCGGCAATCGCAAAACCGAGATCCACCGCGATATCCTGCGCGAACTCGTCCTCGACCGCTTGCGCGGCGCGGCCACCGACGCGGCCCGCCGGGGCCGGTTGCGCGCCGCCGAGCGCATCGCGTCGGCAGATATCGCCATCCAGGACCGCATGCGCATGGCCGACGCCTTCAACCTCGACCGCAAGCAGGATTTCCTGTCGATGCTGGCCGATGTGCACGACCTGCTGAGTTCCGCCCGCACCGGCTGATTTTTCGCGTCCGTCGCCTTTTCATTTCCACAAGAAATCGGATAGAGCAGGGCACCTTGCTATTCTCATGTCGAATGGGCCCACATGTCCGCCAAAGAACGCTTCTATATCACGACCGCGATCTCCTATCCGAACGGATTGCCGCATATCGGTCACGCCTACGAGCTGATCGCCACCGATGCGATCGCCCGCTTCCATCGCCTCGACGGCAAGGATGTCTTCTTCCTGACCGGCACCGACGAGCACGGCATCAAGATGCTGCAGACCGCGCGCCAGGCCGGCGTTCCGGTCCGCGAACTGGCCGACCGCAACACCGCTCGCTTCGAGGAGATGACGCGCGCGCTGAACGCGTCGAACGACGATTTCATCCGCACCACCGAGCCGCGCCATTACGAGACGGTGCAGGCGATCTGGCAGGCGATGACCGACAAGGGTGACATCTACAAGGACGCCTATGCCGGCTGGTACTCGGTGCGCGACGAGGCCTATTACGACGAGGACGAGACCGAGGTCCGCGAGGACGGCGTCCGCTACGGCCCGCAGGATACGCCCGTCGAATGGGTCGAGGAGGAGAGCTATTTCTTCCGCCTGTCGAATTACGAAAAGCCGCTGCTCGACCATTACGAGAACAACCCAAATTTCATCGGCCCCGATACCCGCCACAACGAGATCGTCTCCTTCGTCAAGCGCGGCCTGAAGGATCTCTCGGTGTCGCGCACCACCTTCGACTGGGGCGTGCCGGTGCCCGGCGACGACAAGCATGTCATGTATGTCTGGGTCGACGCGCTGACCAACTACCTGACGGCGACCGGCTGGCCGGGCGGCGGCCCGCGCGAGCATTTCTGGCCGGCCGACGTGCACGTCATCGGCAAGGACATTGTCCGCTTCCACGCCGTTTACTGGCCGGCCTTCCTGATGTCGGCGGGCCTGCCGGTACCGAAACGCGTCTTCGGCCACGGCTTCCTGTTCAACCGCGGCGAGAAGATGTCGAAATCGCTCGGCAATGTTGTCGACCCGTTCGAGATGGCCGAGCATTACGGCGTCGACCAGATGCGCTACTTCTTCTTGCGCGAAGTGCCGTTCGGCAATGACGGCAACTACTCGCACGAGGCGATCGTCACCCGAACCAATGCCGATCTCGCCAACGGCCTCGGCAATCTGGCGCAGCGCTCGCTGTCGATGATTGCCAAGCATTGCGAGGGCAAGGTGCCCGAACATGGCGCATTCACGCCGGAAGACGAGGCGCTGCTGGCCGAGACCGCGCCGGCGCTCGCCGCCGCGCGTGAGGCGATGAGCAGTCAGGCCGTGCACAAGGCGGTGGAAGCCGCGTTCAACATCGCCGCCGCCGGCGACCGCTACATCGACGCCCAGGCGCCATGGGCGTTGCGCAAGACCGATCCGGAGCGCATGAAGACGGTGCTCTATGTCGTCGCCGAAACGGTGCGCCGCATCGCCATCCTCGCCCAGCCATATATTCCGGCGGCGGCGGAGAAACTGCTCGATCTCGTCGCCGCACCTGCCGATGCGCGCGATTTCGCCGCCCTCGACGCCATGCTGACGCCCGGCACGAACCTGCCCGCGCCGTCCGGTGTCTTCCCGCGCTACGTGGAAAAGCAAGCAGACAGCTGAGCTGATGACAGTCCTCGTCGACAGCCATTGCCATCTGGATTTCCCGGATTTTGCCGAGGAGCGCGACGCCATCGTCGAGCGCGCCCGCGACGCCGGCATCGTGCGCATGGTCACGATTTCGACCCATGTGCACCGCTTCGACGCCATCCGCGCCATCGCTGATGCGTATGACGACGTGTTCTGCTCGGTCGGCACCCATCCGCACAATGCCGACAAGGAGCTCGACATCACGGCGAATGATCTCGTTCGGCTCGCCGAGGGCGACAAGGTCGTGGCGATCGGCGAGGCCGGCCTCGACTACTATTACGACAAGGCGCCGCGCGAGGCGCAGGCCGAGGGCTTTCGCCGTCACATCGACGCCGCGCGCCGCACCGGCCTGCCGCTGGTCATCCATGCCCGCGACGCCGATGCCGACATGGCGCGGATCCTCACCGAGGAAACCGAAGGGAAGGGGGCCTTCCCCTTCATCCTGCATTGCTTCTCCTCCGGCCGCGCGCTGGCCGAGACCGGTGTGGCGCTCGGCGGCTATGTTTCGTTCTCCGGCATCCTGACCTTCAGGAACTCGCAGGACATCCGCGACATCGCCAGGGACGTTCCGGCCGACAGGCTGCTGGTCGAGACCGACGCGCCGTTCCTCGCGCCGCCGCCATATCGCGGCAAACGCAACGAGCCGGCCTTTGTGGTCAACACGGCACAGGTGCTGGCCGACACGCGCGGCGTAACGCTCGACGAGATCGGCGAAACGACGACGCGGAATTTCTATCGGCTGTTTGCGAAGGTGCCGCGCCACGATGCCTGATGCGGCGACCATGCGCTACACCGTGCTCGGCTGCGGCTCGTCGCCCGGCACGCCGCGGCTGAACGGCGACTGGGGCAATTGCGATCCGCACAATCCGAGGAACCGTCGCCTGCGCGCTTCGCTGCTGGTCGAACGCATTGCCGCCGACGGCGAGAAGACCTGCGTCGTCATCGACACCGGGCCGGATTTCCGCCAGCAGATGCTCGCCGCCCATGTCCGCCAGCTCGACGGCGTCGTTTACACCCATCCGCATGCCGACCACATCCACGGCATCGACGATCTTCGCACCTTCGTCCTGTGGCAGAAGAAGCTGATGGATGTCTGGGCCGACGACGCGACCTACAAGCGGCTGGAGGAGGGCTTCGGCTACTGCTTCCGGACGCCGTCCGGCAGCAACTATCCGCCGATCCTGAAGCGTCATCCGGTCATCCGCGACACGCCGTTTGCGGTCACGGGGCCAGGCGGTGACATCGCGTTCCGGCCGCTGCTGCAAAACCACGGCCAGATCCACTCGCTCGGCTTTCGCATCGGCGATTTCGCCTATTGCTCGGACGTCAGTTCCTATCCGGCGGAGACGCTCGAGAAGATGCGCGGACTCGATGTGCTGATCGTCGACGCGCTGCAATATCGCGAGCATCCGAGCCACTTGTCTCTGGAACAGGCGCTGGATGTGATTATGGAACTGGCGCCCAGACGGGCATATCTGACGCATATGCACATTCCGCTCGACTACGAGACGGTGAAGAACGAAACGCCGGAAAACGTCGAACCGTGTTACGACGGCCAGGTCATCGAACTGGAGCTGCGATGAGCGAGCCGGTCGTCCCGAAACCCGGATCGTCGATGGAGCGCGTCGCACAGGATGCCGCGCGCCTCGGTCTTGCCATCGAGCTGCGCGTCATGGACCAGTCGACGCGCACGGCGGAAGACGCCGCGGCGGCGTGCGGCTGTGCGGTCGGCCAGATCGTCAAGTCTCTGGTCTTTGAGAACGCCGATACGGGCGCGCTGGTGCTGTTGCTGGTTTCCGGCAACCACAACGCCGATCTGGACTACATATCAAAGACATACGGACTGAAGCTAAAGCGATGTGACGGCCGTCGCGTGCGCGACGAGACCGGCTTTGCCATCGGTGGCGTCGCACCGATCGGCCACAAGGCGCCGATTGCGACATTCATGGACGAAAGCCTGATGGACTACGATACGGTCTGGGCGGCGGCAGGACGGCCTGACAGCGTTTTCCGTGTCGATCCCAAGGCTCTGGCCGAAGCGACAAGCCCCCGCATCATCGCCGTCCGCCACGCATCCTAGTTCCATAATCCATCTTATGCGACAAAGCCATGTGGGCGGTCGGATTGACAACCGTCAATGATGGCTCGCCTGTCTGAACCGACAGTGTATTCCGTAACGTAATGTCGAAACGGAGGAGATCATGAGAACGCAGTTAGGCAAACACCTGACCGCTTTGGTCGGCACGGCTGGGCTCATCGGGCTTACGCTTTCAGGCTCCCTGGCCCAGGACATGTCGGCCGGCAAACAGCTCTATGACGAAGCATGTGCGGTCTGCCACGGAACTGATGGCAAGGGCGGCGGCGAGTTCGCCGACCAGTTGAAAGTGGCACCACCGGACCTGACGAATCTCCTGAAGGACAATGGCGATGTCTATCCCTTCGCGAAGGTCTACCTGATCATCGACGGCCGGTCCGGTGTGCGCGCTCACGGTGCTGGTGACATGCCGATCTGGGGCAGTGTCTTCTCGCGCGAAGCGACGGGCGGCACGCAGCCTTTCAGTGCCGAACTTCTTGTGCGCGGACGCATGGTCGCGCTGGTCGAGTACATCGAGTCGATCCAGGAAAAATAAATCCCAACTGCATCGGGGCGCTGTGGCGCCCTGGTGCCGGAATTCCCTGCGGTTTAGCCTGCCCTTGCCTTGCATGCGGATTCTGTGGATGTCGCACGCTTATTCATACCCGCGCCTGAGCATTCGCATAAGAATGGTCTCATGACCCCGTCCCGCGACATTTCTCGCCTGCTCGAAATCATGGCCGCCTTGCGCGATCCGGAGACAGGCTGTCCGTGGGATGTCGAGCAGAGTTTCGAGACCATCGTCCCCTATACGATCGAGGAGGCCTACGAGGTCGCCGACGCCATCGAGCGGAACGACATGGTCGACCTGCCCGACGAACTCGGCGACCTCCTCCTCCAGGTCGTCTTCCATGCGCGCATGGCCGAGGAAGCCGGTCATTTCGATTTCGGCGACGTCGTCGAGGCGATCACGAAAAAGATGATCCGCCGCCATCCGCACGTCTTCGGCGACGACACCGTGCGCGGCAAGAAGCTCGCCAAGGGCATGTGGGAGAAGATCAAGGCCGAGGAGAAAGCCGAGAAGGCCGCCAAATACGCCGAGGCGCAGAAGGCCGCCGGCGTGGAAGAGGTCGAACACCCTTCCCTGCTGGATGACGTGCCGCGCGCCCTGCCCGCACTGATCCGCGCCATCAAGCTGCAGCGCAAGGCCGCCCGCGTCGGCTTCGACTGGGACACCGCCCCGCCGATCCTCGACAAGATCGAGGAGGAGATCGGCGAACTGCGCCACGCCATGCAGAACGATGGCGAGGACAAGGTGAAGGAGGAGTATGGCGACCTGCTCTTCGCGCTGGTCAATCTCGGCCGCCATCTCGATGTCGAACCGGAAGCCGCGCTGGAGGCCGCCAACCTGAAATTCTTTACCCGCTTCCGCTACATCGAAAAAGCGCTGGCCGCGCGCGGCGCAAACGCTGCCGACGCCACGCTGGACGAGATGGAAGCGCTCTGGCAGGAAGCAAAGACCGCCCGACCGCCCGACGACCGCGATCCCCGGTAATCACCGCTTCCCCTTTTTGGCGCGGGCCGTTAGACCCGCATCATCACTTCTGCGAAAGGCTTTCCCGATGAGCGACGAAACCCGCGACACAAACGGCGCGATCCTGGCCGACGGCGACAATGTCACCGTCATCAAGGATCTGAAGGTCAAGGGCACCTCGTCCACCATCAAGCGCGGCACGCTGGTGAAGGGCATCCGCCTCACCGGCAATCCGGACGAGATCGAGTGCCGCGTCGGCAGCATCAAGGGTCTGGTGCTGCGCACCGAGTTTCTGAAAAAGGCCTGAGGCAGGCAGCCCCTACCGCGCCCCGAAGCGTATCCTCGCCTCGTCGGTCGCCGGCATACATGGCGACACCGCCGTGCCTTCCGGATCGCGGAATTGAAACTCCTGTTGCCCCAGGGCATCGTCTTCATTTCATGCACCAGCGGAACCCTGTCCTTCAGGCGTTCGTACCCGGCATCCTCCGCACCGATGGCCAGCGTTCCGGTCGGCGTGACGATCTCGGCGAAGACGGGCGCCAGCGATTCCGCATCGAGTTTCGTCTCCATTTCGTAGAAGGAAACCATGACCTTGATGTCGGCCGCGATCATCCGGGCGGATGCAAATTCATGGTTCAAATCCTTTCGGCAGCACTCGCCCTGTTGTCGTGCTGTTGATCGGCTTGTCGCACAGCCCTGCTGACCGCATGCGGTCAGCAGGAACCGCTTCGCCGCCCTGAACTTATCCACCGCCCGCGCAACGCGCCTATCCTTTGTTCGTCGCTGTAGGATGGAGGCGTATTGCTGGAAACGATGGATTGGCCCGGAGCAATCGAGCAAAACCGCGCCGCGCTTCTGCGCATCGTCGACATGCTGTTCGCTCTGATCGGGCTGGATGAAACCGCCGTCCTCGCCACCCTGCCGCGCTGCACGCGCAACTACGTTCTGCGCATCCTGCGCCCCGCCGAATCCGCCGCAAGGCGGCTGATCGTCGTGGCGGCCAGAGGGATAAGTGTCACGCTGCGCTCTTCCACTGGGCGCAAAGGCCCGCAATCCACCTCCGTCTTCCTCGGCCTTGATCCCAAGACAAGCGAAGCGCCGTCGTCGCTTGCGAGGACCCGTTCCGTGAAGCCTGCGACCGCTACGAGCGCGAAGAACTTTCCCCTCCTCGACCCGTTCAAGCGCTTCGATTTCCCCCCGCGCCGCCGCTACGCCAGGACCTTCCCGCGCATTTCGATCATCGGCGTTACCGAGCCGCGGCCGATCCCCGAGATCCGCCTGCCATCGCCCGGCGACCCGCTCGACGCCACCCGGCTGTGCCGCCGTTTGTCCGCATTGAAGGCCGCACTGGACGACATCCCCGGCCAGGCGAAACGGCTCGCCCGCTGGGAAGCCGGGCGCGACCTGCGCCGCCAGCAGCCGGACCCCAAACCCGGCAGGAATTCGCCCATGCGTCCCGGCTGGCCGCCCGGCTACCGCAAGCGGCCGTTTCACGAGGTCGACGATCTCTTGCGTGAATGCCACTCGCTGGCGGTCCGGGCCTTGAAGCCCGACACCTCGTGAGAACCCGAAAACAGGAATAACCTTGTAATCCGCCTTCGACAGCGAAACGCGGAACCGACACCGCGCGTCCTCCAGGCTACTGCGCGGATGCTTCGGGAGATACTCCTTTCCGTATTCCGCCTGAGCGCTTCCGCGCCGATATCGATGCGTTTCTTTCCGAACTCACACGGCTCGCGAATCCCGAAACCACGCTCATCCGGCTTTCGACGCAGGCTGTGCTGCCGCATTTAAGGAAGCTTTGGGCCGAACGCGGCGTCGAGGCGGACTATGTTGCGGCGTGGATCGAACTCAATGACCAATGGAGAGCCGGGGCCGCTGCCTATGGATTTCCGGTGGTTGACGTTCAGGCCGCCTGGAACGGGCCGGATGGCAAGATCGAAGTTCCGCGCGAATATTTCGTCGACGACGGCGGGCATCTTTCTCCGGAAGGCGCGCGCCGCGGTCGACCTGATGCGCAAGACCGGCTACGCGCCGCGCGCACCATGACCGGCCGGTAGCGCCCTTGGGGCTCTAGCTGCCGAGGATTTTGGCCTTTTGGGCGATGAACTCGGCTTCCGTGAGCACACCCTTTTTCCTTGAGCGCGGCAAGCTTCTCCAGTTCGGCCGCAGTCGAGTCGGAGGCGCCGGAGACCACGCGAATCCGCGTCGGCGAAAAGCGCAGGTCAAAAAGGAGCGAAGTATCTCCGGCCAAAAGATGAGGATTTGTCAGTAATTCCGGCCACATATCTCAAGTCGGGACCCGGTTCGTACAGCTCTTGTTTGATGGGCGCGGCTGCTGGACGGTCCGACGACCGTCATCCACTATCGCCTGTCGAATGAGGCGGCATTGTCGGGCGTGATTTCGACATCGACGGTAATCGTGCCGTCTTCGGCGGTCTTCTTGTTTCGAACCTGCGCGTGCTCGTGAAGCCATGCGAGGTCGCCGTAGCGGTCCGGCGCGATCGTGAAGGTGCGGGCGACAAGCGCGCCCGCGACGAGTTCCTCGATCTTGCGGAGCAGGTCGTCCAGCCCCTCGCCCGTTACCGCCGAGACCGGCACGACAGCCGGGCCGCCGATTTCGCCCTGGCGCACAAGCGCTGCGTCGCGCGCTCCGGTGTCGAGCAGGTCGATCTTGTTCCATACCTCGACGACATGCGTTTCGTCTTCGGGATCTACACCGAGATCGCGCAGGATTTGCGCCACATCCGCCGCTTCCTCTTTCGAAGCCGAACTGGAAATGTCGTGCACATGCAGGACGACGTTGGCCTCCTGCACCTCCTCCAGCGTGGCGCGGAAGGCGGCCACCAGATGCGTCGGCAGGTCGGAGATGAAACCCACGGTGTCCGAAAGGATGACCCAGGTGCCGCTCGGCAGTTTGACGCGCCGCAGCGTCGGATCGAGCGTCGCGAACAGCATGTCCTCGGCGGTTACCCCGGCCCCTGTCAGCCGGTTGAACAGCGTCGACTTGCCGGCATTGGTGTAGCCGACGAGCGAGACGATCGGCAGCGGCACCTTCTTGCGCTTGGAGCGGTGCAGCGTGCGGGTACGGCGCACCGTCTCCAGTTCCCTTTCGATCCGCTTGATCTTTTCCTGCAGGATGCGCCGGTCGGCCTCGATCTGGGTTTCGCCCGGACCGCCGAGGAAGCCGGCGCCGCCGCGCTGGCGCTCCAGGTGCGTCCACGACCGCACAAGCCGCCCGCGCTGGTAGTTGAGATGCGCCAGTTCGACCTGCAGCGAACCTTCCTTGGTCTGCGCCCGCCGGCCGAAGATCTCGAGGATCAGTCCGGTCCGGTCCAGGACCTTGGCGTTCCATGCCTTTTCGAGATTGCGCTGCTGCACCGGGGTCAGCGCATGGTCGACAACGACAAGTCCGGCCTCGGTTGCCGTGATGACGCCGGCGATCTCCTCCACCTTGCCGGAGCCGAGCAAAGTCGCCGGCTGCGGTTTCGATATCGAAACAATGGCGCTATGAGCGATTTGAAGATCGATGGCCCGTGCAAGACCTTCGGCCTCGAGAAGCCGGTCCTCCGCACTGCGCAGCGGCGCTTCGCTCCCCTGCCCTCGCAGATCCGGTTCGAGCACGATGGCCACGGTCGGTTCGCGCTCGTGTTCCTCGCCCTTGCGCCTCCGGGATTTCCTGTCCTGCGGACGTGTATCGATATTTTCCGTCAATCGGATTTCGCTGCTGCGTCCTCGCTTTCGAACATGTTTACCGGTTGGCCCGGCATGATGGTCGAAATCGCGTGCTTGTAGACAAGTTGAGCATGGCCGTCACGGCGCAGCAATACACAAAAATTATCGAAAGAAGTCACAACGCCGGTCAGTTTTACTCCGTTAACGAGAAAAATCGTCAGCGGGACTTTCTGTTTTCTGACTGCATTTAGAAACTGGTCTTGCAGATTCTGGGAGCGCTCAGCCATTTTTTTTCCGTATGATTGTTTTTTATGAACTAGTCGCGTTGGCGGGCCGCATCAATGTGCCCATCGTAAAAATCCGTGTGATTTTTTTCAATCACTAAAAAAAAGATTTGCCTTAGGTAACAGTTCCCGGAATGTTACACATCAGGTCGGCACTTTCTCTGCGGCATCGAAAAACGCGTCGCGCAGCGCCAGTGCGATCGATCCCGGCTTTCCGTTCGCAACCGCGTTGTCGTCGATCCGGACCACCGGCATGACGAGCGTTGTCGCGGCGGTGATGAATGCTTCCCGCGCCGCCCTCGCCTCCTCCACGCTGAAACCGCGCTCCTCCACTTTCAGGCCTTGCCTGGCGGCCACATCCATTACCGTCGTTCGCGTCACGCCCCGCAGAATTCCGAACTCGGCCGGCCGCGTCACGAGTACGCCGTCTTTCGTTACGATCCAGGCGTTCGTCGCAGCGCCCTCTTTCACGGTCCCGTCGGCATCTACGAACCACGCTTCGGCAGCACCCTGTTCCTTTGCCTTCTGGCGCGCAAGCACGTTCGGCAAAAGGCCGACGGTCTTGATATCCACTCGCTCCCAGCGATTTTCCGGAACCGTGATGACGGCAATGCCATCGTCCGCCCTGGCCCGCGCTGCCTGCGGATCGCTCCGGCGCGCCGTCAACACCAGGGACGGTCGCGTCGAAGCCGCGGGAAAGACGTGATCGCGCCGCGCCACGCCGCGCGAGACCTGGATATAGACGAGGCCGTCATGAACGCGGTTCCGTCGCACCACTTCGCGCATGATGGCGACAAGCGCCTTCCGATCGACCGGCCACGCCATCTGTAACTCGCTCAGCGAGCGCGCAAGCCGATCGAGATGCCGTGTCAGGTCGATTATGTAACCTCGCGAAACCTCGCAGACTTCATAAACACCGTCGGCGAACTGGTAACCGCGGTCCTCGACATGCACCATGGCGTCGCGGTGGTTCCTGTAACGTCCGTTGACATAGGCGATTCGTGACACGACGCGCTCCCTGGTTCAGCGGCTCAGCCAGTATTTCAGGTTGAGAATCGCGAAGACGGCGATGAACTCCAATCGCCCGAGCAGCATGATCGCGCAACCGATATAGCGCTCGAAGGAGGTAAAATCGCGATAATCGGGCCACAGCTCCGGCGTCGCCGCTATCGGAACATAGGCTTCGTATAACGGCCCGGCATTGAGGACCAGCGCCATCGCGGCCAACATCGCGGCCTCGAAAGTCCCCTGCCCGCCGGCAATCGTGAATACACCGAAAGCCATGACAGCCAGCGTGAGCACAAGAACGGGCCACGTTTCGACTATGACGCGTTCATCGTAATCGGCCTGCGCGATCCGCGTCGGCGTGATCGAACTCGGATAGATCAGCAGATTGAGTTCCCGGATGGACTGCACCAGCATGGCGCCGAGCCGGTGCACCTTAAGCCCCGAAGCCGTCGAAAATACCGCCGCGCTGACAAAAGCGATCGAGAAAACCATGATCTCGGGCAGCAGCGCGATGACGCCCGGCCGGATCGAGTGTCCCGATGTCGAAATCACCGAAGCCGCCGCGAAAAAACTCTCGAGAATGACCGTCCCGGCGCCGCCGGGACCGCGCAACGCGCCAATGGTGTTGAAGGCGATGAGGTACAGCAATGTCAGCGTAGCGATCAGCAGCACCACCCACCACGCTTCGCGGTTGCGCCAGATCACCCGTACCGGATTGGCCAGGTCGTAGCGTTGCCAGAAAAGGCTCGTCGCCGCGACGGCCAGCACACAGGCCATGACGGTAAGCGTCGTCGAGCCGTAATGCGCCTCCAGTTCGCTGTCGGTCGGATTGAAGCCGCCCGTCGAAATGCTTGTCATGGTCAGGTGTGCGGCGCCCAGGCTGTCCGCGCCGCTGGCGATATAGGCAAGGAAAACAAGTATCGAGACACCGCCATAGGCGGCCAGCAGCGGCATGTAGCGTTTGAGATGCTCGACGCCGCCATCCCTTTCGTCCGACAGGTCGGCACGCCATTCCGATGCCATGGCGCGGCGCGGCAGCCCGCCGATCGCCAGGGGCGACAGGACAAGGAACAGCGAGGCAAGCGTCAGGAAGCCGCCGGTCCACTCCAGTTGCAGCCGCCAGAACAATATCGACTGCGGCAGCGCTCCCCTGGACACGATCGTCGACGCGCCACTCGTCGTCAGGCCGGATACGCTTTCGAACAGCGCCTGGCCAAACGGCATGCCGGAGACGAGCATGAAGGGCGTCGTGCCGATCAGCGCCATCGTCATCCAGACCGCGACCATGGACAGGAGGAGCCGGTTGGGCGTCAGCACATGTTTGTAGCCGAGAGTTGCAGCCATTGTGACGCTTGCGACAAATGCTCCCGTCGACGCCAAAATCGACAGCCGGATGACAGGTTCTCGCTCTCCGAAGGCGGAGCCGACGAGGATCGGCGCCACCAATGATCCGAAGAATAGGGCCGACGCGAATGCGAGTAGAAAGATTACCGTACGCACGGCGTTACTCTGCCGGCTGGACGCGATCCCGGCCCATCAGAAGAATTCCAAGCTCACGCGGAACATTTGCTCGACGCGCCGCACGGCCGACGACATGGCGAAAATCACAACCCGGTCCTTCGCCTTGATCTTGGTGTCGCCATTCGGCTTGATGACCTCGCCGTCGCGGTAGATAGCGCCGATGCGAATATCTTCCGGCAGGTCGAGGTCGCGAAGCGGCGGTCCGACCAGGGGCGACGTCTCCAGCGCTTCCGCTTCGATGACTTCCGCGGACCCTTTTTGCACGCTGTGCACCTGGCGAATGCGGCCGCGCCGTACATGCTGCAGTACCCGCGAAATCGTCACCGCGCGCGGATTAATGTGCGCGTCGATCCCCAAGCCTTCGATGAAACCCTGATAGGCGGGATCGTTGATCAGCGCCAATGTGGACTGGCATCCCAGCCGTTTGGCCATCACCGACGAAAGAATGTTCACCTGGTCGTCATTGGTCAGCGAGACCATCAGTTCGCTGTCCTCGATATCGCCTTCGACGAGCACCTGCTGGTCCAGTGCGCTTCCATGCAGCACGACGGTTCGCCGCAGCTGGTCGGCGACGGTGACGGCGCGCTTGTGGTCGGCCTCGATGATCTTGACCTTCGCGCGCGTTTGTTTCGCTTCCATCTGCGCGGCGACATACAAACCGATATTGCCGCCGCCGGCGATGATGATGCGCCGCGCCTCCGCCTCGTCGTGGCCGAACAGGCTCAGCGTGCGCTTGACCTGCGGACGGGTCGCGATGACGTAAACGAGGTCCTGTGCGAGCAGTTGGTCGGCCGAGTGCGGGACGAACAGCCGCTCGTTGCGCCAGACGCCGACAACGGTAGCCGACAGGTCGGGAAACAGCTCGGTCAGTTGGCTGAGCGGCGTGTTGATGACGGGGCAGTCGTCGCGGCACTCGATCGCCATCATCGTCACATTGCCTTCGGCGAACTGAACGATGTCGGTCGCGCCGGGCGAAGCGATGCGGCGCAACACCACGTCGCCGACCTCTTGCTCGGGCGAGATGATGACGTCGATCGGCAGGTGATCGCGCGAAAACAGGTTGTTGTAATGCGCCTGCAGGTAGCTCTGTGACCGGATGCGGGCGATTTTGGTCGGCACGTCGAACAGCGAATGCGCGACCTGGCACGCCGTCATGTTGACTTCGTCGTACAGCGTCACCGCGATGATCATGTCTGCCTGGTCGGCCCCGGCCGCCGCCAGCACATCCGGATGGCTGCCGTGACCGACGAATCCGCGAACGTCCAGCGTATCGCGGATGCGCTGCACGAGAGTTGCCGACATGTCGATGACCGACACGTCGTTGGCTTCGGCTGCCAGCCGTTCGGCGATGCCATAGCCGACCTGGCCGGCGCCGCAAATGATTACCCGCATATGATCCCCGTCCCCGGTTGTTGCGCGTCAGACGCCGAGCGACTTCAGCTTGCGGTGCAAGGCGGATCGCTCCATACCAACGAATTCCGCCGTACGCGAGATGTTTCCGCCAAATCGGGAAATCTGCGCCAGCAGATAGTCGCGTTCGAACCGCTCTCGCGCCTCTCGCAATGGCAGCGCCATGATATGGGCGTCTTCGGCCGTCGGCGCCTTGGGCAGGTTCTCGCCGATCTCCGCCGGAAGCTTGTCCACGCCGATCACGCTGTCTTCCGCCTCGTCGCGCGTCAGGATCATCAGCCGCTCGATATTGTTGCGAAGCTGCCGGATATTACCCGGCCAGTCATGGGTTTGCAGCACCGCCATGGCGTCATCGCCGATAAATTTCGGCCGGATACCGGTCTGCTCGCTGATCTGTTTCATGAAGGCCTGAACGAGCAGCGGGATGTCTTCCCGCCGAGCGGCAAGCGGCGGCACCTCGACCGGAACGACAGAAAGCCGGTTCAGCAGGTCGCGCCGGAACCGTTTGGTTTCGATCAGCTCCTCGAGATTGAAAGCGGTCGACGAAATGATGCGCACATCCACCTTGACGCGCCGCACCCCGCCGACCCGTTCGAACTCCTGGTCGACCAGTACGCGCAGGATTTTCGTCTGCGTCTCCATCGGCATGTCGGCGACTTCATCGAGATAGAGGATCCCGCCATGTGCCTGCTCCAGCGCCCCGACCTTTCGTTCGCCGCCATTCGGTTCGGTGCCGAACAGTTCGGTCTCCATCCGGCTGGGCGTGATCGCGGCCGCGTTGATGACGACGAACGGCCCGCCGGCCCGGCTGGATTCGGCGTGGATCGTCCGCGCGACAAGCTCCTTGCCGGACCCGGACGGTCCGCTGATCAGGACGCGGCTGTTGGTCGGCGCGACGCGGCTGATGGTTTGCCGCAAGCCGTTGATCGCCGCGGAATTGCCGATCAGGTCTGTCGTCTCGCTGGACCGGCGTTTCAGATCCTGCACCTGCATTTTCAGCGAGGATGTTTCCAGCGCGCGTTCCGCAACCAAAACCAGCCGGTCGGCCTTGAACGGTTTTTCGATATAGTCGTAGGCGCCGCGTTTGATTGCCGACACGGCCGTTTCGATATTGCCGTGCCCGGAGATCATCACCACGGGAAGACCGGGATGAATGGTCTGGATCTCGTCGAGAAGCGCGAGGCCGTCGAGCTTGCTGCCTTGAAGCCAGATATCCAGGAAAACCAGCCGGGGCGCCCGGTCCGAGATCGCCGCAAGGGCGCTGTCGCTGTCATGGGCGGTCCGCGTCTCGTAACCTTCGTCTTCAAGAATGCCGGCGATGATTTCCCGAATGTCCTGCTCATCGTCGACGATCAGAATGTCCGCTTTCATGCTGTCCTCTCGGCAATTGACGGTGCGGGAACGACCTTATCGGTGTCGGACGTATCCGACGCGATGCTGTCTTCATCGCCCTCTGCGGCCGGGAAGACCAGCCGTACCAAGGCGCCGCGCCCTTCATGGAAATCGGGTGGCGCGTCATGCAGTTCCAGACTGCCGCCGTGATCTTCCATGATTTTCTTGACGATAGCGAGACCGAGCCCTGTGCCCTTCTCGCGTGTGGTCATGTAGGGCTCGAGCAGTTTTGCCCGGTTTTGCCGAGGCAGCCCCTTGCCGTTGTCGATGACATCGACGGCAATTTCCCGGGGTGCGCTGCGATAAGCCCTGACGAGGATATGCCCATCCTCCCGCTTCTCCGAGGTGTCGGCGGCCAGACGCGCCTCCACCGCCTCGGAAGCATTCTTGATGATGTTTCCGAAAGCCTGCCCGACCAGCCGATCGTCGAAGTTGCAGACGAGTTCCTCCTCGTCGAAATCGCGTTCGAAGGTGATGTCGCTGCGGCTGACCTCGATGAGGAAAGTCGCTTCGCGCAACGTGCCGCGAAGGTCCTTTTTCTCCATCACCGGTTTCGGCATGCGGGCGAACGAAGAGAACTCGTCGACCATGCGGCCGATATCGCCGACCTGGCGTATGATCGTGTCCGTGCACTGGTCGAACACGTCGCTATCGTCGCCGACCGTCTTGCCGTAACGCCGTTTCAGCCGCTCGGCCGATAACTGGATCGGCGTCAGCGGATTCTTGATCTCGTGGGCGATTCGCCGCGCAACGTCTGCCCATGCGGTGGACCGCTGGGCTTCGACGAGATCGGATATGTCATCGATGGTGATGACATGTGTGTGCCGGACAGGCATGTCATCGTCTCTTGTCCGTTCGCTTTCGGTGGAGCCGACTTCGCGGTCGACGGTGACCTGGATGTTGAGCACCCTTTCGCGTCCGGTACGGTCGAGAAACGCAACCTGTTTGCGCGAATCCAGCTTTCCGCTGTTGCGCACTTCGCGGAGCACTTCGGCGACATGTGGCGAGATCTCGGTCAGCTTGGTTCCGGCCTCGATCTGCTCGCCGGTGCCGAGAATGAGTGCCGCGGGACGGTTGGCGACGGTCACGCAACCATCGTCGTCGACGCCCATCACGCCGGCCGAAACGCCGGAAAGAACCGCCTCCGAAAACCGCCGGCGCTGGTCGATCAGTTCGGTGGCGCGAAGGATCTCGTCGCGCTGCCCCTTCAGCTGCACCAGCATGCCATTGAATGTCTGGCCGAGATAGCCGACGTCGCCATCCGACGCACGGACCGGAACCCTGACTTCGAGATTTCCGCCGGATACTTCCTCCGCCGCGTCGATGAGCTGCCGGATCGGCCGCACCAGACGGTTGGCCACCGCGATACCGGTCCAGATCGCCGAAAGAAGCAGGATGAGTGTCAGGCCGAAATACAGGATCGCGAATGCCAGCTGTACATTGGTCCTGTTGGCCTCGAGCCCGGTATATTCGTCGCGGTTCTGTTTCATCAGCTGAACCGCGTCAAGAACGTCCGCGTCGACGGTACGGATCGTGTAGACATAGGCGTTAGGGATTTCGCGCAGCTTGATGATGGCGCCGACGAGATTGGTGACGCCGGGCGGAATCAGCACCGGTCCGCCATCCTTCGCCGCTTCCAGCGCATCTTCGGGGGGCAGCGGCAGCGGCCGGTCCACCTTGATGTCGGCGCTGTGGATCACCGTCCCGTCCGGTCTGATAACGGAAGCGCCGAGCATTCCCCGGCCCCGCGCCTGCTGGGTCAGGAACCGGCGGAAGCCTTCGCGGTCCAGGCTGTAAAGACGGCGCTGGTTGTCGAGCGCAAAAGCCATGTTGATCGTCGCGTCGCGAAGATTGATGGCGTTTTCATTGATGTAGGACTCGGCCACTTGCAACGAGGATTCGACAATCGTCTTGGTGCGGATTTCGAACCAGCGGTCGAGGCCGAGATCGAGCGTGATACTGGCAACAACCGCAATCACGATCGCCGGCACGGCCGCGATCAGCGAGAACAGGCTGACGATGCGCACATGCAGGCGCGAGGCCGCCTTTCCCGCCTTGCGGGCCGCATAGATCCGGTAGAGTTCGGCGCCGATCAGCCACAGCAGCGCGAAAACGAAGATGCCGTTGACCGCGATCGCCGACAGCGTGACCTTGTTGTTGGGCTGGATCGGCGTCAGTCCGATCAGCACGGCGAAAGACGCTCCGGCCGCGACCAGTGCGCACATAACGATCACGATGCCGCGAATCTGGCTTCTGCGAACCCGTTTGCGATCGGGAATGCCGAGATCGGTCGCGCCCTTGGCGCTTTGCATCAATGACATGGAGCGACTCTGCTGATCACGGTCAGACGGAGTGCCAAACATGCAACAGAATGTGGCGGTTTTGCAACAAACCGCTGCCCTGTCCCATGTTTTATACGCTTCCCTTGAAGACGCTGATGCCGTGTTCCTTGATTTTCTTGCGCAACGTGTTCCGGTTCAGCCCGAGGACCTCGGCCGCGCGGATCTGGTTGCCCCGGGTGGCCGCCAGCGTCGCAAGGATCAGCGGCTGCTCCAGTTCGGCCAGGACCCGCTGGTAGAGTCCCGGCGGCGGTAAGCCGTCGCCGAAGGATCGGAAATAGTCCTGCATATTGTGTTCGACCGCCTGCGAAATCGTGACATCGCCGTTAAGCAGCCCGGTCGGCGGGTGTTCGCCGCCCTCCCCGGCATCGAGCTCGGCGGCCACGATTTCCGGCGTTATTTCTTCCTGCGGATAGAGCGCGCTCAACCGGCGGATCAGGTTTTCCAGTTCGCGTACATTGCCCGGCCAGTGATAGCGCGACATCAGCTGTAGCGCTTCCGGCAGGATACGTTTCGCCTCGAGCCCTTCCTCCTGCACCTTCGCGAGAAAGTGCTGCACCAGATCGCCGATATCTTCCAGCCGTTCCCTCAACGGCGGCATGCGCAGCGGCACCACGTTGAGGCGATAGTAGAGGTCTTCGCGAAACAGGCCCTGGTTGATCAGCGCGCGCAGGTCCTTGTTGGTCGCGGCGACGATGCGGACATTCGTCTTGATCGGCGTGCGCCCGCCGACCGTCATGTACTCGCCCTGCTGCAGGACGCGCAGCAGCCGTGTCTGGGCATCCATCGGCATGTCGCCGATCTCGTCGAGAAACAGCGTACCGTTTTCCGCCTGTTCGAACCGGCCTGTCGAGCGCGCCTGTGCGCCGGTAAAGGCGCCTTTTTCGTGCCCGAACAATTCGGACTCGATCAGATCGCGCGGAATTGCCGCCATGTTGATGGCGACGAACGGCCCGTTCTTGCGTTTGCCGTATTCATGCAGCGCGCGGGCGACGAGCTCCTTGCCGGTGCCGGATTCCCCGTTGATCAGAACGGTGAGATCGGATTGCATCATGCGCGCCAGGACTCGGTATATGTCCTGCATGGCTGCCGACCGGCCGACAAGCGGCATCCCTTCGTGTTCCTTTGGCGCGATGGCGGATTGGCCTTCGTCGCCCTTGCGGCGGGATTCCGACAGGGCCCGGCCGACGATCCCGGTCAGTTCGACGAGATCGAACGGTTTCGGCAAATATTCGTAGGCGCCCTTTTCCGAGGCCCGGATCGCCGTCATGAACGTGTTTTGTGCGCTCATCACGATAACCGGCAGTTCCGGCCGGATCTTGCGGATGCGCGGCAGGAGATCGAACAGATTGTCGTCGGGCATCACGACATCGCTGACCACGACATCACCTTCGCCGGCGGTAACCCAGCGCCACAGCGTCGATGCATTCGAGGTTACGCGGACGTCATAGCCTGCACGTGACAGCGCTTGGCTGACGACCGTACGGATGGCGGCGTCATCATCTGCGACGAGGACGGTACCCTTCATGACTGGCTTTCTCCCGAAACGGGCTGGACGAGTTCAAGGGAAGCGGACGGTGCCGCGGGCATGAGAATGCGGAAAATGGTCTTGTTCGGCTGCGAGTCGCATTCGATCACGCCGCCATGGTCGCCGACGATCTTTGCGACCAGCGCCAGACCGAGCCCGGAACCGTTCGGCTTGGTGGTGATGAACGGATCGAACATGTGCATCTGGATGTCTTCCGGAACCCCCGGGCCATTGTCTTCGACGCTGAACTCGAGCGGCAACGCGACGCGCTCGTTGGCGCCGGGGATCGACAGCCGGACGCCCGGCCGGAACGCGGTCCGAAGGCGGATCTGCGCATTGTCGCGGTTCTCGCAGGCCTCGCTGGCGTTCTTCACCAGGTTGAGAAAAACCTGGATCAGCTGATCCTTGTTGCCGAGCACCATCGGCAGGGACGGATCATAAAATTTCTGGAACTCGATGTTGCGCGCGAATCCGGAGGCGGCGATCTGGTGGACGCGGTCGAGAACGACGTGAATGTTCACCGGCTCGCGTTCGATCGGCCGCTCGTCGGAAAACACCTCCATGCGGTCGACCAGCGAGACGATCCGGTCAGTCTCGTCGCGGATCAGGCCGGTCAGGGCGCGGTCCTCGTCGCTGACAGCGGCCTCGAGCAGCTGCGCCGCGCCGCGGATCCCTGACAACGGGTTCTTGATTTCGTGACCTAGCATGGAGGCAAGTCCGGTGACCGACCGCGCGGCGCCGCGATGCGTCATTTGCCGGTCGAACTTGTCGGCCATGGAGCGCTCGCGGAACACGATCACCATCGCGCCGGGCTCGTCGGCGACGGGTGTGACATGCACGTCGACGATGCGGTCCGTGCCAAGACGCGGAGACGACAAGTCGACGCGGTATTCGTTGACCGGGGACTCGTGCTCTCGAACCTGCTCGACAAGCGCCAGCAAGGGGCTGGAAAACGGCACGAAATCCTGAATCTTGGATTTCGCCAGCTGGCTTTGCGACGAGGAGAAGAAATACTCGGCTTCGAGGTTGGCGAATGCGATGTAATCCTCGGCGTCGATCAGCACGACTGGATCACGCAGCGTATCGAGGACTTTCAACGCGCGGGCCGGATCGGGCGCCGACTGTTTCGTGCGCAGGGTAAACGCCATTACGCCGCCTCCGCCGCGATCGGGGATTCGGCCAGAACATGCGATATCAAACGAATTACCTCGCCGGGCTGACTGCTTGTCATGATTTGTTTCCGAAGCTTGTGCGCATCCGGCGCCGGAGCGGCATGCCGGTCGAGGTACCAGCCGAGATGCTTGCGCGCATGACGTACGCCTGTTTCGGCGCCGTAATGCGTCAGCATGTCCTCGTAATGGGCGACCACGTAATCGGCCAGTGCCCGTCGTGACGGCCCGGGCGCCGCTTCGTGTCGATAACCGGCCGCGCGCGCGATTTCTCCCGGCAGCCAGGGCTGACCGTAACTGCCCCGTCCGATCATCACCGCATCCGCGCCGGACGCTGCGCATGCCCGCCTCGCATCGTCGAGGGACTGAATATCGCCATTGACGACGAGCGGCACCGAAATCGCTTCCCTGACTTCTGCGACGCGGTCCCAGTCGGCGCGTCCGTTGTAAAGCTGCATCCGCGTCCGTCCGTGCACCGTGATCATCCGGACACCTGCGTCGACAGCACGTCTTGCCAGTTCCGGCGCATTGACGCTTTCCTCATCCCAGCCTAGCCGCATCTTCAACGTAACCGGGACGTTCACGGCATTCACCGTCGCTGCGATTAGCGTCATTGCGTGATCCAGGTCGCGCATAAGTGCAGAGCCGGAATATCCGCCGGTCACTTTCTTGGCCGGGCAGCCCATGTTGATGTCGATGATGTCTGCACCGTCTGCTTCCGCGATCCGCGCCGCCTCGTCCATCCATTCAGCTTCGCGGCCGGCGAGCTGGAGCATGCGAACCGCCAGGCCGTCGCAATTTGCCCGCTGGCGGCTTTCCCGGCGCGCCTTGCAGAATTCCTCGCTGGCGATCATCTCGGAAACCACAAGCCCGGCGCCATGCGCTTGGGCGCGAATTCGAAAAGGCAAATCGCTGACGCCGGACATCGGGGCGAGGAAAATCCGGTTCGGCAGCTTTACCGTTCCGATTTCCAGAGATGTTGCCAAATCGCTCATTGCAAATCGTGACTGTTTGTTAGGCAGGGCGCCCTGTTGCCTAAATACTAGACACTCCAGTCCGGTTGTGCAATCGCCGCCTTATGTTAAAGCAAGCCCGCGTGACGTTTTTTAAGCGCCGGGCCCATTAGCCCGTTGTGATGCATGAAGAAAAGGCCGAAATGCAGCATAAGTCCAATTTCGCGGTCGTAATCGTCGCAGCCGGCCGCGGCGAACGCGCTGGCGGAGACGGGCCGAAGCAGTATCAGCGCCTCTCCGGCATTCCCGTCATTGCACGCTCGCTGAAGGCCTTTCACGCATGGTGTGAAGATTGCACCATTGTCATCGTCCGCCACGCTGATGACGAGGACCTGCTGGAAACCGCGCTCGGCGGTGACATCGGGGATGTCATGGTCGTCGTCGGCGGAGCGACCAGGCAGGCGTCCGTGCGACGTGGCCTGCATGCCCTGCGCCGCATGGATAATCCGCCGGGCCATGTCCTCATTCATGACGCAGCACGGCCATTCGTTTCGCCGGAATTGCTCGACACCGTGGCGAATGCCATCGGGGCTGATTCGCAGACAGGTGTCATCCCGGCGCTGCCTGTCTCAGAAACGCTGAAAGCCGCGGGCGTCGACGGACTGATCGAGCGAACGGTGTCGCGCGACGGTCTCTACCGCGCACAGACGCCGCAGGCATTTCCACTCGATACGATTTCGGCCGTTCATGATCGTGCAGCCGATGAGCATGATTTCGAGTTTACCGACGATGCTTCCCTGTATGAATGGGCGTCGCTGCCGGTCCGTATCGTTCCCGGCGAGGCGCGCAACGTGAAACTGACCTATCCGGACGACTTCGTGGAGGCCGAACGCATGTTGAACTCAGAGGCCGGCACCGCCCTCCCCGATGTACGGGTCGGCCACGGCTACGACACCCATCAGCTGGTCTCCGGCGATCGCGTCATACTGTGCGGTATCGAAATTGCGCATGACCGTCAGTTGTCCGGTCATTCCGATGCGGATGTCGGCTATCACGCGCTCACCGACGCGTTGCTGGCAACCGTCGGCGCCGGCGATATCGGCAGCCATTTTCCGCCGAGCGATCCGCAGTGGAAAGGCGCATCGTCCGACATTTTCCTCGACCACGCAGCGAAACTCGTCCGCGACGCCGGCGGACGAATAACCCACTGTGACGTCACGATCGTCTGCGAGGCGCCGAAGATCGGCCCGCACCGCGACGCGATGCGCGCGGCAATTGCCCACGTCGTGGGCATCGAGCTCGAACGCGTGTCGGTCAAGGCGACGACGAACGAAAAGATCGGCTTTGTCGGACGGCAGGAAGGCATCGTTGCGCTGGCAACGGCCACCGCTGTCTTTCCCGCATAAGGAGACGCAGAAATGAACGACGACAGCACCGAAATCGAGGATGAAGTTGCCGAACATGTCGGCGCGCTTATGGCGCTTTGCAGGGAAAAAGGCATCATGATCGCGACAGCCGAGTCCTGCACGGGCGGCCTGATCGCCGGCACACTGACCGAGATTTCCGGCTCCTCCGCGATGCTCGACCGCGGCTTCATCACCTATTCCAACGAGGCCAAGACCGATCTGCTCGGTGTTCCGGCGGAAATGATCGAACGGAACGGCGCCGTCTCCGGCGAGGTGGCCGCAGCCATGGCGGAAGGTGCGCTCGCCCGCGCCAATGCCGATCTCACCATCGCGGTGACAGGTATCGCCGGACCCGAGGGCGGCACCGACCTGAAACCCGTCGGCCTCGTCTGGTTCGGCTGCGCTGCAAGCTGGGCGCCGACATTCGTCCACAAGACGGTGTTTCCCGATGAGGGGCGTGCAATCATTCGCCATGCGGCCGTGATGGCAGCCATCGAGATACTGACGGAAACGGTAAGGCTGGCGCCTGAAAACAGGGAAGAGGACTAGCCGTTTGCGGCGTTGCGCTCCGCGCCGCCATAGATTTCCAGCGCCCGCTTCTGGAACGCCTGCGAGAACATGTGGAACGCCTTGTCGAACATGGCGCCCATCAGCACGCCGAGCGCGCGGCTCTTGAACTCGTAGTCGATATAGAACTTCACGTCCGAACCGCCGTTTGGCCGGTCCTCGAAAAGCCACTTGTTGTCGAGATAGCGGAACGGCCCGTCGACATAGGAAACGTCGATGGCGTTCGCGGCGGGCTTCAGCAACACCTGCGTTGTAAAGGTCTCGCGCACCATCTTGTAGCCGACCGTCATGTCGGCGATCAGCATGGTCATGTCGCCGCGCTCCCGCCTGTCCTTGATCCGGAGCGCCTCGCACATCGGCAGAAACTCCGGATAGCGTTCGATGTCCGCCACCAGCTTGAACATTTGCTCCGCGCTGTGCGGGACCGGCGTGCTGTCCTGGAATTTGGGCATTCTGTCGTCCGGATCAGGCGGCGCGCGTTTTCGCTTCGCGCGCGGCCTTAAGCCGCGCGAAGTCGTCGCCGGCATGGTGCGAGGAGCGCGTCAGCGGGCTGGCGGAAACCATCAGGAAGCCCTTCGAATAGGCAATCGTCTCATAGGACTTGAACTCCTCCGGCGGCACGAAGCGGATCACCGGATGATGCTTCTTGGTCGGCTGAAGATACTGCCCGATGGTCAGGAAATCGACGTCCGCGGAGCGTAGATCGTCCATCAGCTGAAGAACCTCGTTCCGCTCCTCGCCGAGCCCGACCATGATACCGGACTTGGTGAAGACCGTCGGATCGATCTCCTTGACCTGTTGCAGCAGACGGATCGAGTGGAAATAGCGCGCGCCCGGGCGAACGGTCAGGTAGTTCGACGGCACGGTTTCCAGATTGTGGTTGAAAACGTCCGGCTTGGCCGCGACGACCCTCTCCAGAGCGCCTTTCTTGCGCAGGAAGTCCGGCGTCAGAATCTCGACCGTGGTTCCCGGCGCATGTTCGCGGATCGCCTGGATCACCTCGACGAAATGCTGCGCGCCGCCATCGTCGAGATCGTCGCGGTCGACGGATGTGATGACGACATGTTGGAGGCCCATCGTCTTGACCGCCAGCGCGACATTTTCCGGCTCCTTGGCATCGAGCGGTGCGGGCTTTCCCGTCGCGACGTTGCAGAAGGCGCAGGCGCGCGTGCAAATCTCGCCCATGATCATGAAGGTGGCGTGTTTTTTATCCCAGCACTCGCCGATATTCGGGCAGCCGGCCTCCTCGCACACCGTGACGAGATTGTGCGACTTCACGATCTGGCGCGTCTCGGAATACCCCTTGGAAGTCGGCGCCTTGACGCGAATCCATTCCGGCTTGCGCATCTGCACCGGCTGGTCCGGGCGGTGCGCCTTTTCAGGATGTCTTGGCTTTTTCTGACCGTCGACCGTGTCGAGCACTGTGACCATGTCGTTTCTTCCTAACTGCGCGACGCGAGCGCCAATGCCTTGAAAATAAGGAGCCAGACCGCTCCGAACAAGCCGCCCGCCGCCGCCATGAGCAGCGCAACCACCCAGATCGCCTGCCAGCCGGTTGCCGTATAAAGGCCGAGCGATACCTCACCGCCGCTGCGCGCAACCGAAAGCCCGGCCAGGAGGCCGAGTATCCCGAAAGATATGACGCTGATCCTGAACACGCGCCAGCCGATCCTGCGCCAGAAGTCCTCGTCGCGAACGAGCGGCATCCCGTAATCCTACGCGTTCAGCACACGCCCATAGGCATCGAGCACGCTTTCCTTCATCATCTCTGACAGGGTCGGGTGCGGGAAGACGGTGTGCATCAGTTCCTCTTCCGTCGTCTCGAGGTTCATCGCGACGACGAAGCCCTGGATCAGTTCGGTGACTTCGGCGCCGACCATGTGCGCGCCGAGCAACTGCCCGGTTTTCTTGTCGAAGATCGTCTTGATCAGCCCCTGGTCCTCGCCGAGCGCAATCGCCTTGCCATTGGCCACGAACGGGAAACGGCCGACGCGGATATCGTGCCCGGCTTCCTTCGCCTTGGCTTCGGTCAGCCCGACAGACGCGACCTGCGGATGGCAATAGGTGCAACCCGGGATCATCGACTTGTCGGTCGGATGCACACCGGGAACGCCTGCGATCTTCTCGACGCAGACCACGCCCTCATGCTCCGCCTTGTGTGCCAGCATTGGCGGTCCGGCGACATCGCCGATGGCGTAGATGCCATCGACATTGGTCTTGCCGTAACCGTCGATAACGATGCAGCTGCGGTCGGTCTTCACGCCAAGCGCTTCCAGCCCGACATTTTCGATGTTGCCCTGCACGCCGACGGCGGAAATCAGCCGGTCGGCCTCGATCGCTTGGGTCTTTCCGTCCTTTGTCTCGACATGAGCGACGATGGAGTTCGCCTTCTTGTCGACCTTCGTCACCTTGGCTTCGGTGATAATGTTCAGGCCGTGCTTTTCGAGCTGTTTGCGGGCGATCTTGGAGATTTCGGCGTCCTCGACCGGCATGACCTGCGGCATCAATTCGACCACCGTCACATCGACGCCCATCGAGTTGTAGAAACTGGCGAATTCGATGCCGATTGCGCCGGAGCCCATGACGACGAGCTTCTTCGGCATTTCCTGCGGCACCATGGCCTCGAAATAGGTCCAGATCAGTTTGCCGTCCGGCTCGATGCCGGGAAGCGTGCGCGGCCGTGCGCCTGTCGCGACGATAATGTGCTTGGCGGTGTAGTCGCCCTCGCCCTTCACGCCTTTCGGCACGGGGTGCTGCGGCTCCATCGGTTTCTTCGACGGCTTGCCGACGGTGATCTTGCCTTTGCCGGCAAGCTTCGCCTCGCCCCAGATGACGTCGATCTTGTTCTTCTTCATCAGCATCCCGACGCCGCCGTTCAGACGTCCGGAGACGCCGCGCGAGCGGTCGACAACGGCCTTCACGTCGGCACTAATCGTGCCGTCAAGTCTCAGCCCGTAGTTCTTGGCGTGGGAGGCGAAGTCCATGACTTCGGCGGAGCGCAGCAATGCCTTGGTGGGAATGCAGCCCCAGTTGAGGCAGATGCCCCCGAGGTGTTCGCGCTCGACAATGGCTGTCTTGAGACCAAGCTGCGCGGACCGGATCGCGGCGACATATCCGCCGGGACCCGATCCGATGATGATGACGTCGTAGGAATTCGACATGGGGACATCCACTCCTTGGCGTTACGGATCCGCCTGGCGCGTTTCGCCCTGGCGGTCGGTTGCGGGAGTGGAAGCCTGGCGCCGCCCCTTATGCGGGATCTTCTGCGGCGGGTTCCGGCTTTGCCAGCATCCCGTAGATTTCATCTTTAAGGGCCAGGCGCTTCTTCCGCATATCTTCCATGTGAAAATCGTCACAGGGTTCGACATTGGTTTCGGCGCGGTGAATGGCCCGGTTCAGTTCATGGTACTCGTTCGAGATCCGGTGAAAGTGACCGTCCGTTTCACGCAGATGGTGAATCTGAGTCACGTAATCCGGGAATTCTTCGGCCAGTTCGTGCGGGACATGGGACATGGGATACCTCCTTTTCGGTGCTCGTGTATCCGACCCTAAGCCCTAAGACCAGACCCTCCTTGATTCTTGTCAAATTTAAAGTCCGAGCATCAGCGAGACGACCGGCGCAAGCGCCTTGCCAATGGCTTTCGTGTTCGCCGCGTCGAGATGAATTCCATCCAAGGACGTCGTTTTCGCCACCGTGGAAGCGTCGTAAAATCCGCACTCCAGATCGTCGGCAAGATCGGCATACATCGATCCCAGCATGTGCGACTCCTCGATCTTGCCAGCATACATTGCCGCGAAATCCGGATTATTCGTCTCGCAAAAGGGCGGCGGCGCGACGACCAGCACGTCCGGGACATCGGCGCCGAGCGACCAGTCATGGTGCCGCACGAGGCTGACCAGTTTCGCCATGCCCTGCTTCGCCGCAATCGCCTGGCCGTGTACGGCCGGCTTCAGATCGTTGGTGCCGAGCATGATGATGACGAGATCGAGCGGCTTGTGGCTTTCCAGCAGCGTTGGCAACGCACGTGCGCCGTTTCTGTCGGCCTCGCCCAGATTGTCATCGAACGCCGTGGTGCGCCCGTTCAGCCCTTCCGCGATCACCTCGACCCGACCGCCAAGCGTTTCGGCAAGCGCGACCGGCCAGCGATTATCGGGGGCATGTCGGCCCGGATTTTCCGGGTCGTAGCCCCAGGTCAGGGAATCGCCGAATGCAAGGATGGTCTTCATTTCGCTACGTTCCTTGCATCCGCTTTATTTCGGCGATGGAAAAGCGGCCGTAAGGAAGCTTGAACGGCATTGCGCCCCGGCCAATTCCGAAAACATCTCCCGAGACCTTCTCATCGATCATGGAGAGGAATGAGCCCGCAAATTGGCAATGCGGCTTGGAACCGTACTGAAAGCAGACCAGATGGCCTGAATCGGCGACCGACCACGTACCGGTCAGGAGCTTGCGATTGCCGGAAATCCAGAGATAACTTTGGCCGTCCGCCGCCATATACTCGACTTGCGTGCCTATATCCGCAGAGGACGAGCGAACCGTTTTATTCCGAAACTGGGAAGCGGAAACGGTCTTCGAGGTGCTGGCCGAGAAATAATTCGGCGGCAGTTGATCGACCTTCTGGCGAAGCTCCGCCATTTTGGCGGGGCTGTCGCTGGATTCGGAAACGCAGCCGGCGAGCACCGAGGAGAACATACCCAGCGCGAAAACGCCGGCCAGCCGTTTTCCGAACTTGATCATACGAGCATGCTCATCGGTTTTTCGATGTAGCCCTTGAAGGCTGCCAGCAGTTCCGCGCCCAGCGCGCCATCCACGCAGCGATGGTCTGTCGACAGCGTCACCGTCATTACCTGCGCAATGGCCAGCGCCCCGTCCTTGACGACCGGCCGCTGTTCGCCGGCGCCGACCGCGAGGATCGTCGCATGCGGAGGGTTCACGACTGCGGAAAAGTCCTTCACGCCCATCATGCCCATGTTGGAAACCGCCGTCGTGCCGCCCTGATACTCCTGCGGCTGCAGCTTGCGTTCCTTGGCCCGCTTGCCGAGATCGCGCATCTCGTTGGAGATGGCCGACAGCGTCTTGAGCTCCGCGTCGCGGATGATCGGCGTGATCAGTCCCCCCGGGATGGAGACCGCAACGCCGACATCGACATGCTTGTGCTTGACCATGGCGTCGTCGGTCCAGGACACATTGGCGTCCGGCACGTCCCGCAACGCCAATGCCAGCGCCTTGATCACCAGGTCGTTGACCGAAAGCTTGTAGGCCGGTTTGTCGTCCTTGCGCGGTGCCGCCGAGTTGAGGTCCTGGCGCAGCTTCAGCAACGCGTCCAGTTCGCAATCGACCGAGACGTAGAAATGCGGGATCGTCTGCTTGGCTTCCACCAGCCGCTTGGCGATCGTCTTGCGCATGTTGTCATGCTTGACCAGTTCGTAGGAGCCTTCCTCGAACAGTTTCAGCACGGCATCGGTCGACGGGCCGGTCGCCAGCGCGGCAGGAGTCTTCTCGGCGGCCGCTGGTGCCTTGGCGCCTCCGGCCACAGCCGCCTCCACATCGCGCTTGACGATCCTGCCACGCGGCCCGCTGCCGGAGATCGCCGTGATATCGACGCCTTCGGCCTTGGCTATGCGTCGCGCCAGCGGCGAGGCAAACACCTTTTCGCCGTCCTTGATCGGGACCGGACCGGCCTTGACATCGTCCGGAATTGTCGGCGTCAGCGCAGCTTTCAGCGGCGTGGCAGGCTTTGCATCTTCCTTGGCGGGAGCAGGCGTTGCTTCAGCCTTGGTCTCTTCCTTCACTGAACCCCCGGACTCCCCGCCGGTCCCGTTGCCGGCCGAGGCTGCCGCCGCGCTCGCATCCTCGCCCTCTTCGGCCAGGATGGCGATCACCGCATTGACCTTGACGCCTTCGCTGCCCTCCGGAACGACGATCTTCGCGACCGTACCCTCATCGACCGCTTCGACTTCCATCGTCGCCTTGTCGGTCTCGATTTCCGCAATCACGTCGCCGGCGGCAACGCTGTCGCCTTCCTTGACCAGCCATTTGGCGAGATTGCCCTCCTCCATCGTCGGGGAGAGCGCGGGCATTGTGATGTTGATCGGCATGGTCTTTCCTCCCTCAGCCCGCGTAGGTGACGGCTTTCACCGCATCCACGACCTCGCCGACATTCGGCAGCGCGAGTTTTTCCAGGTTTGCCGCGTAAGGCATCGGCACATCCTTGCCGGTGACCGAGATTACCGGTGCGTCGAGATAGTCGAATGCCTGCCGCTGCACCTGGTTGGCGATGTAATCTCCGACCGAGCTTTGCGGGAAGCCTTCCTCGACCGTTACCAGACGGCCGGTCTTCTTCACACTCTCGATCACCATCGGCAGGTCCATCGGCCGCAATGTACGCAGGTCGATGACCTCGCAGTCGATGCCCGCGCCGGCCATCTCCTCTGCCGCCTTGATCGCATAGGTCATGCCGATACCGAAGGAGACGATCGTACAGTCATTGCCCGGGCGATGGATGCGCGCCTTGCCGATCGGCAGGACGAAATCATCGAGCTTCGGCACGTCGAAGGACTGGCCGTACAGGATCTCGTTTTCGAGGAAGATCACCGGATTGGGATCGCGGATCGCCGCCTTGAGAAGCCCCTTGGCGTCAGCCGCCGAATAGGGCTGGATCACCTTCAGTCCGGGAACATGGCTGTACCACGCCGCGTAATCCTGACTGTGCTGCGCGCCGACACGCGCTGCCGCGCCATTCGCGCCGCGGAAAACCATCGGCGCGCCCATCTGACCGCCCGACATGTAGAGAGTCTTGGCGGCGGAGTTGATGATCTGGTCGATCGCCTGCATGGCGAAGTTGAACGTCATGAATTCGACAATCGGACGAAGGCCGCTCATCGCCGCGCCGACGCCAATGCCGGCAAAACCATGTTCGGTAATCGGCGTGTCGACGACGCGTTTCGATCCGAACTCGTCGAGAAGGCCCTGGGTGACCTTGTAAGCGCCCTGATATTCGGCGACTTCTTCGCCCATGACGAAGACGTTCTCGTCCTTGCGCATCTCTTCCGCCATCGCATCGCGTAGCGCTTCGCGCACGGTCGTTGAAACCATTTCCGTGCCGTCCGGAATATCCGGATCGGATCCTACATCGGGCGCCTTGGGTTCGGGGTGCACCTTGCCTTCGGCCGGAACGCGCCGTGCATCCATGTCCTCGACGGCATTGCCGGCAAAAGCCTCGCCCTCGCCGGCGGCTCCGTCTGCGCTGCGTGCGCCGTGCGGTTCGCGTTCGGTCGCCTCCGTTTTCGGCGCACTCTTGCCGATATCGTCGGCGCTCTCGCCTTCCTCAAGCAGCACGGCAATCGGCGTGTTGACCTTCACGCCCTCGGCGCCTTCATCGACGAGGATCTTGCCGATGACGCCTTCGTCAACGGCCTCGACCTCCATCGTCGCCTTGTCGGTCTCGATCTCCGCGATCACGTCACCGGCGGCAACGCTGTCGCCTTCCTTTTTTAGCCATTTTGCCAGATTGCCCTCCTCCATCGTCGGGGAGAGCGCGGGCATCAGAATATCGATCGGCATGGTGCTTTCCCCTTAAAGCAGGATGTCGGTGTAGAGTTCGGACGGATCCGGTTCGGGATCGTTCTGCGAAAAATCCGCCGCATCGGAAACGATCTCGCGCACGTCCTTGTCGATGGCTTTCAGCTCCGCCTCGTCGGCGTGGCCGAGTTCCATCAGGCGGGCCTTGATCTGCTCGATCGGGTCATGTTCGGAACGCATCTTCTGAACTTCGTCCTTGGAGCGGTATTTCGCGGGGTCCGACATGGAGTGGCCGCGATAGCGGTATGTCTGCATTTCCAGAATGACTGGTCCCTTGCCTGACCGCGCATGCTCGAGCGCGAGTTCGGCCGCCGATTTCACGGCGCGGACATCCATGCCGTCGACCTGAAAACCGGGGATAAGGAATGATGCGCCGCGCTGGGAGAAATCGGTCTGCGCGGAGGCGCGCGTCACGGCGGTGCCCATCGCGTAGCGGTTGTTCTCGATCACGTAGACGACCGGCAGCTTCCACAGTGATGCCATGTTGAAGCTTTCGTAGACCTGGCCCTGGTTCGCCGCACCGTCTCCGAAATAGGTCATCGAGACCGCACCGTTTTCACGGTAGTTGTTCGCGAAGGCGAGACCGGTGCCCAGGGACACCTGCGCTCCGACGATTCCGTGCCCTCCGTAGAAGTTCTTCTCCTTGGAGAACATGTGCATCGAGCCGCCCTTGCCCTTGGAATAGCCGCCCCGACGGCCGGTCAGCTCCGCCATCACGCCGCGCGATTCCATGCCGGTCGCCAGCATGTGTCCGTGGTCGCGGTAGCCGGTAATGACCTGGTCGCCGTCCTTGGCGGCCATCTGCATGCCGGTGACCACCGCTTCCTGGCCGATGTAGAGGTGACAAAAGCCGCCGATAAAGCCCATGCCGTAGAGCTGGCCCGCCTTCTCCTCGAAACGCCGGATAAGCAGCATCTCGCGATAGGCGTAAAGTTCTTCGTCCTTGCTGAAATCTGCGGGGGGCGGTGCCTTGAGGGCTGTGGAGGATTTCCCCTTCGCCGTCGCGGCGGAGGTCTTTTTGGCACGCGTCGCCATGCTGTCACTCCCTTTTGATATGTAGGAAGTAAAGTAGCGCAACCACATCCTTTGGCAACGCCAAAAACTGCATGGCAGTTATGCCGTAAGCAGCTACAAACATTCAAGAAAATGCATATTAACCTGACTTCGGTTAAAAGCACAATCAGTTGAGAATGACGATCTCGTTCTCGCGCGTGACCCCAAGTAGTCGCCGGGCCTGCTCATCGATCATGTCTCGCTCGAGCGAGCCGTCGCGTAGCATGCCGGTACGCTTCTCCAGTTCCGAGCGCTGCTCCTCCAGCGACGCCAATTCCGCATTGAGCGCGGAGATGCGCGCCTCATACTCCTGCTTGGACGCCAGCCCGAAAGAGCCGCTCAGGGCATGATGGCCGAAATAGCTCAACACGCCAATGGCGAAGATCGGCAGGATTACATGACGGTATGGAGAGCGGCGGCGATGACGGGTCCACATAAAACAATTGTCCCTGGATCGAAAACCCGACTGTAAATCCTCTTGGTTAAACGCCCCTAAACGTTCCCGTGTTGCCGACCGGATTTCACATGAAAAAGCCGCCGGATTGTTCCGGCGGCCTGACGCGCAAAGTGCCGCTATGATTATCCGCGCAGGATGGATCGGCCGGCATAGACCGCCTGCGGACCGAGTTCCTCCTCGATGCGGATCAGCTGATTGTATTTGGCGAGCCGGTCGGAACGCGCAAGCGAGCCGGTCTTGATCTGACCGCAATTCGTGGCGACAGCCAGATCGGCGATGGTCGCGTCTTCGGTTTCGCCCGACCGGTGCGACATCACGGCGGTATAGGCCGCCTTGTGCGCCGTCTCGACGGCATCGAGTGTTTCGGTCAGCGAACCGATCTGGTTGACCTTGACCAGTATCGAATTTGCCACGCCCATTTTGATACCGTCGCGCAGCCGCGCCGTGTTCGTCACGAACAGGTCGTCGCCGACAAGCTGGCATTTCGAGCCGAGGCGTTCGGTCAGCACCCTCCAGCCTTCCCAGTCATCCTCGTGCATGCCGTCCTCGATCGAGATGATCGGGTAGTTCGACACGAGATTGTCGAGATAGGCCGCGTTTTCTTCCGAGGTCAGCGACTTGCCCTCGCCCGCCAGTTCGTACTTTCCGTCCTTGTAGTACTCAGACGCGGCGCAATCGAGCGCGAGGCGCACATCGTCGCCGGGCGTGTAACCGGCCGATGATACGGCCGACATGATGAAGTCGAGGGCTTCCGCGGTCGAGCTCAGGTTCGGCGCGAAGCCGCCTTCGTCACCCACGCTGGTGTTGTGTCCGGCCTTGTGCAGCGCCGATTTCAGCGTGTGGAAGATTTCCGATCCCATCCGCACCGCATCGGCGATGCTTTCCGCGCCGACCGGCATGATCATGAATTCCTGTATGTCGATCGGATTGTCGGCATGCGCGCCGCCATTGATGATGTTCATCATCGGAACCGGAAGAATGTGCGCGTTGGTGCCGCCGACATAGCGGTATAGCGGCATGCCAGAATAGGCCGCTGCCGCCTTGGCGATGGCCAGCGAAACGCCGAGGATGGCGTTGGCGCCGAGCTTGCCCTTGTTGGGCGTACCGTCGAGTTCGATCATCGTCGCGTCGATCTTCGCCTGCTGCGTGGCATCCATGCCGCCGATTGCGTCGAAGATCGGACCGTTGACGGCATCGACCGCCTTGGAAACGCCTTTGCCCTTGTAGCGGTCGCCGCCGTCACGCAACTCGACTGCTTCGTGCGCGCCCGTCGAGGCGCCGGACGGCACGGCGGCACGCCCGAGCGTTCCATCTTCCAGGATAACGTCGACCTCCACGGTCGGATTGCCCCGGCTGTCGAAGATCTGACGGCCGATGATGTCCACAATTGCGCTCATGCCAAAAATCCCTGCTGGATGGAGAATTATACGGCGTTGCCATAAACGAGCCGGTCACAAAGTGAAACAGCCCGACGCTATAAATTCATTTCCGGCCGCAACACTTCGCCCGATTCTGCACCTATGCTTGCCTGTAGCGGGATGGGTGATGGCCGACAGGGAGATCGCCATGACGCAGTTAGCCGGGATCCTCACATTCGCGATGATCGCTTTCGGGCTTTTGACCTCATGCAATCAGCCGGCGTCCACGCCGGAGAGCTCCGGGGTGGTGATCCTGCAAACGGAATGATCAGAACGACTTCGCGATATGGTCGAAATGCATCAGCGTTTCGATCAGGCGCGGCATGTCGGCAAGCGGGATCATGTTCGGCCCGTCGGAGGAAATCGAGTTGTCCGGATCATGATGGGTCTCGACAAACACGCCGGCCACGCCGACAGCCACCGCGGCGCGGGCGAGCGTCTCGACAAACCGCCGCTCCCCACCGCTTGATCCGCCCAATCCGCCCGGTTGTTGCACCGAATGGGTCGCGTCGAAGATCACAGGCGCACCCGTCTCCGCCATGATCGGCAGCGACCGCATGTCCGAAACCAGGGTATTGTAGCCGAAGGACGCGCCCCGTTCGGTCAGCAGAACATTGGCGTTGCCGCTTTCGACGACCTTGGCGAGAACGTTCTTCATGTCCCAGGGCGCGAGGAACTGCCCTTTCTTGACGTTGATGACCTTTCCCGTCTTCGCGGCCGCCACGAGAAGGTCCGTCTGGCGGCACAGGAATGCGGGTATCTGAAGGACGTCGACCACTTCGGAAACGACCGCGCATTGCTCCTCGGTGTGGACATCCGTAAGCACCGGCAAACCGAACTCCGCCTTGAGATCGGCGAATATCGGCAGGGACTTGTCCAACCCGACGCCGCGTGTCGCGCCGAGTGACGTCCGGTTCGCCTTGTCGAAGGAGGATTTGTAGACGAGGCCGATGCCGGCCTTCTGGCAGATTTCCTTCAACGCGCCAGCCATGTCGAAGGCATGGCCGCGGCTTTCCATCTGGCACGGCCCCGCGATCAGCGAGAGCGGCGCATCGTTGGCGAAGCGGACATCGCCCGCCGTGACTGTTGTGTTGGCGTCCATGTTCAAACGGGTCCCTGAAAGGCCAGGAACAGGCCCTGCCCCGGCGCCGCATCGACGATGATCCGGCCATGCATCTCGCGATAGGCGATGCCTTGTTTGCCCAAATACTCTTCCAGCACCTCGATCGAGCCCACCGAAAGGATCAGGCCCTCGAAACGCAAACCGCGCTCCATGCCTGCGCGCCCGGTTCCGAAATGCACATCCAGCCCTTCCGGCGTCATCACGTCGACGGAGCCGTTGGCCGTCATGATCTCGAGGCCGAAGGAATGTGCCTCGTCGTTGCGGTTGTTTGCGACTTCCTGCAGCAGATACTGGAAGTCGGTCGGGTTCTGCTCAGACATCACGACCTTGACCAGGCCGGTCACACCGTTTTCATGCGCTTCCAGCGCGCGGCGGTCGACCTTCGGAGCTGAAATCTTCTCGCAAGTGAAGAAAAAGGCGTCCGGCGAACGCAGGTCGGCGGCAAAGGACAGCAGAAACGCCGCCTTTCCGTTCTTTCCCTTCGCATCGACGAACTTGCGCGAGAAGGTCAGTTTCTTGCCGCCGGAAAAACCGGTCTTGCGAAACGCCTTGTGGTCGCGCCGAGCGTCTTCCGTCGCCATGGCGAGTGCGGAAAAGCCGTTTTCACCATTGCGGAAACGAAAGGCCTGGTCGCGAGCCGTGAAAACATTGCCCTTGCGCGCTGTCGCTTCGCAATCCTCGCGCTGCGCGACTGCCAGGGGTTCGAGAAACGTGCCGTCGGCGAAATAGATGCACGCGTTCTCGGTGCCGAACGGATGCAGCCCGTCCGGAGCGACAGTAAAACCGAGGGAACTCAACCTCGCCCGCGTCGTCTCCAGGCTTTCAACCGGAAGAACGACATGGTCGATTGCGCGTGCCGCGCGCGGCTCTTTGATCGTTTTCGACATGGGCCGAGCATGTGCACGATTTGCCTGTCACGTTCAAGCGCTCATTGCCGCGGCGCATTGCCTGCCTATTTGCCTTCGAAATAGGGAGGATAGACCGGATGCGCATAAAGTCCTTTTTAGCTTTCCTGGTGTTGGCGGGCGCCTTGTCGACGCCTGCCAGGGCCCAGTCCGCTGCGGAGCTCGAAGCGCAGGATGTCGTTACAAGGCAATTGGAAGCTTTTCTCGCCGGCGATTTCGAGACCGCCTATTCCTATGCGTCACCGGATATCAAGCGTATCTTCCCGACGCTCGACCGCTTTATGTCGATGGTTCAAAACGGCTATCTGCCGGTGTTGAGGCCCGGCAACTACGCCTTCGGCCGCGTAGAGCCGGATGCGCAAGGCCGCCTTGTCTGGGAAGTGCTGATTCAGGGGCCGGACGGCGCCGACTACACCGCCGCCTACTACATGGAACGGCAGACCGACGGAACGTGGAAAGTGGACGGTGTCAGCCTGCGAAAGGGTGCCGCCGGGATGACCTAAAGCGGATCGATGTCGCCGCGTTCCCAGTCGGCTTCGGTCCGGGCGGAAAATTCGACGAAGGTGCCGGCCTCGATCGCATCGCGAATTCCCTGCATCAGCTGCTGGTAATAATGGATGTTGGCCCACGACAGGAGCATCGCGCCCAGCATTTCGCCGGAGCGGATCAGGTGATGCAGATAGGCCCGCGAATAATCGCGAACCGCCGGACAATCCGACTCCTCGTCCAGCGGGCGATGATCCTCGGCGTGACGCGCGTTCTTCAGGTTCACGCGCCCGCGCCGCGTAAACGCCAGGCCGTGCCGTCCGGAACGTGTCGGCATCACGCAATCGAACATGTCGATGCCCTGAGCCACCGAACGCAGAATGTCCTGCGGCGTGCCGACGCCCATCAGATAGCGCGGCTTGTTTGATGGCAGCAGCGGACAGGTCGCGTCCAGCATGGCAAGCATCACGTCCTGCGGCTCGCCGACGGCAAGCCCGCCGACCGCATAGCCCTTCAGGTCGAGCGCCGCGAGCGCCGTTGCCGACTCCGCGCGCAGCTTGTCGTTGTCGCCGCCCTGCACGATGCCGAACATCGCCCGCTCCGGCTGATTGCCAAAGGCGGTCTTGCAGCGTTCCGCCCAGCGCAGCGACAGTTCCATCGCCTTGCGCATCACGTCCGGTTCGGCCGGCAATGCAACGCATTCGTCGAGCTGCATCTGGATATCGGAGCCGAGCAGGCCCTGGATTTCAATCGAGCGCTCGGGACTCATCTCGTAGCGCCGGCCGTCGATATGCGACTGGAAGGTCACTCCGTCCTCGCTCATCGTGCGAAGCGCAGCCAGCGACATGACCTGGAAGCCGCCGGAATCGGTCAGGATCGGATAGGGCCAGCGGATGAATTCGTGCAGCCCGCCCAAACGCGCCACCCGCTCGGCGCCCGGGCGCAGCATGAGGTGATAGGTGTTGCCCAGGATGATGTCCGCACCGCTGCCGCGCACCTGATCGAGATACATTGCCTTGACGGTGCCGACCGTGCCGACCGGCATGAAGGCCGGCGTGCGGATATCGCCGCGCGCGGTTCGGATCACGCCGCGCCGCGCGGCCCCATCGGTTGCCAGCAATTCAAAGGAAAACGGTGTCGTCATGTCGCGGTCTCTTGCGGGAAAAGCAGGCACGCATCCCCGTAGGAATAAAAGCGGAAGCCGGTTTCGATGGCATGACGATAGGCCTCGCGCATCGTGCTCAGCCCGCTGAAGGCGGAAACAAGCATGAACAGCGTCGACCGCGGAAGGTGGAAATTGGTCAACAGCGCGTCGACGGCCCTGAAGCGGTAGCCGGGGGTGATGAAAATGTCGGTCGCCCCCGACCAGGTTTTCAGCGTACCGTCAGCGTTTGCGGCGCTTTCGAGAAGCCGCAGCGATGTCGTTCCGACGGAAACGATCCGCCCGCCCTTGGCGCGCACGTCGTTGAGAAAGCCGGCGGTCGCCTCGTCCAAATGGCCGATTTCGGCATGCATACGGTGTTCGTCCGTATCGTCCGCCTTGACTGGCAGGAAAGTCCCCGCCCCGACATGCAATGTCACGAAAGCGCGGTGAATTCCGGCTGCATCCAGTGCCGCAAACAGCCGGTCGGTGAAATGCAGACCCGCGGTCGGCGCGGCGACGGCGCCTTCCTCGCGTGCGTATATCGTCTGGTAGTCTTTGCGGTCGCGCTCGTCTTCCGCCCGCTTAGAGGCGATATAGGGCGGCAATGGCACATGGCCGACAAGCGCGAGTGCCGCGTCGAGGTCGGCGCCGGACCGGTCAAAATCCAGCTCCGCTTCGCCTTCGTCACCCTTTGCGGCGACCTCTGCTTTCAACGCATGACCGTTCGCACTGAAATCGATGATGTCCCCGGGCTTCAGCTTCTTTGCGCCCCGAATAAAGGCCTTCCAGCGGTTGGGCGCGACGCGCATATGCAATGTTGCGCCGATATGCGCCCGCGCGCCGTCTTTGCGAATCCTGACGCCTTCGAGCTGCGCTGGGATCACCTTGGTGTCGTTGAAAACGAGAACGTCGCCCGGCTTCAGGAAATCGGGTAGAGCTCCAATATGGGAGTCCGACAGCCCCTCGCCCGGCTTGACCACGAGCATGCGCGCGCTGTCGCGCGGCGATGCCGGGCGGATTGCGATACGTTCTTCCGGCAGATCGAAATCGAAAGCGTCAACACGCATGGAATTTGTCCGCCGGGGCGGTCGTGCCGGCCCTTAAAGGTCGGCAGCGACCTTCATCGAAACGATGGAATCGGGATCCTGCACCGGTTCGCCGCGCTTGATCTGATCGACATTGTCCATGCCTTCGATCACCTGGCCCCAAACCGTATATTGCTTGTTGAGAAATCCGGCGTCCTCGAAACAGATGAAGAACTGCGAGTTGGCTGAATTCGGGTTCTGCGCCCGCGCCATCGAACAGGCTCCGCGCGCGTGATTGGCGTCATTGAACTCGGCCTCCAGATCCGGCTTCGATGAACCGCCCATGCCGGCGCGCGCCGGGTCGTAATTGTCCGAATTCTTGTTGCCGAAGCGTACATCGCCGGTCTGCGCCATGAAGCCGTCGATGACCCGATGGAAAACGACGCCGTCATATTCACCGGCCCGGGCCAGTTCCTTGATGCGAGCGACATGGTCCGGCGCGAGGTCGGGGCGAAGTTCGATCACCACCTGGCCTTTCGTCGTTTCCATGACAATCGTGTTTTCCGGGTCCTTGTACGCCATTATCGCGCCCTTTGCTGTTACGGGAAGTTTGCGGGGGACTTATTGGTTGTCCGCCGCAATGACAACCTTGATCATCCGATCCGGGTCGGCCACGGAGCCGTTGTTGGCCTTCGTGCCCTTCTTGATGCTGTCGACAAATTCCATGCCGCTTTCGACTTGGCCGACGACGGTGTACTGGCCGTTCAGGAAGCTGCCTTCGTCGAACATGATGAAGAATTGCGAATTCGCCGAGTTCGGATTTTGCGACCGGGCCATGCCCACCGTGCCGCGCACGTAAGGTTCCGGCGTGAATTCGGCAGGTAGGTCCGGCCGGGTGGAGCCGCCCATGCCCGCGCGCCGCGGTTCGAAACCGTCTTCCATATCGCCGAACTGGACATCGCCGGTCTGCGCCATGAAGCCCGGGATCACGCGGTGAAAGGCAACATTGTCATATTCACCGCCGCGCACCAGCGCCTTGATCTGCTCGACGTGTTTCGGCGCCAGGTCGGGACGCAGACGGATGGCGACGTCGCCGTCCTTCAGCGTAATGATCATGGTGTTTTCAGGATCGCTGTCCTGAGCCTTCACCGGCAGCGAAAGCGCCATGCCGATGGTTGCAGCGCAAGCGGAAAGGAAGACGCGTTTCGTCAGTCGCATGGGTTAAACCTCGAGAATCGATGCGTTATTTGAACTTCGCCCGCAGCGCCGCGTCGACGGCGGCCGGAACGAACGGGCTGGTATCTCCGCCCATCGACGCGATCTGACGCACTAATGTGGCGGTAATGGTGCGGACCGAGGGGCTCGCCGGCAAAAAAACCGTCTGCAGTTCCGGCGCCATCATCTCGTTCATGCCCGCCATCTGCATTTCATAGTCGAGATCGGTACCGTCCCGCAGGCCGCGCACCAGCGCTTTTGCGCCATGATCGCGGGCCGAATCCACGATCAGGCCGTCAAACGCAACGATCTCCACGGTGCTGGAGGAAAGGCCTTCATCCGCGATGACCTGCTCGATGAGATGAACGCGCTCGTCGAAGGCGAACAGCCCTTTCTTCCCGGGATGCGTGCCAAGCGCAATGATGACCTTGTCGAAAATCGCCAGCGTGCCGCGAAGCACGTCGAGGTGGCCGTTTGTAATGGGATCGAATGATCCGCCATAGATCGCAACATGCTCAGTCATGGCCGAAGCCTGTACCCCAGAACGCGCGTTTGCGAAAGATGCTGCGCCCCTTCAAACGGTCAACCGGTGTCGCATTGCACCGGAAAAACCGGTCCGCCCGAGAAGGAGAGTACGCCTGCCTCCGCGAATGACTTGCCGGCGGCGATATGAAACAACCGCAACGAGACGACGACTCCTTCGATATTGGGATCCGTGAAGTCAATCAGCACCTGGCTGTGATCCATGAAGCCCTGTCCCAGGACGAACGGCCGGGTATTTTCCCTCTCGCGGGTCGACCAGACTTCCGTGCCATCGGTTGCGGTCGCTCCAAGCACGGCCAGAACGGGCACATGTCCGATTTCGATATCTATGGATGCATTCGATCCGTCGGTCGCCAAGCAGACGATTTCGCCCGTGGCCGCCGCCGGAACGGTCGACCACATCGCTGCAATCATGACGAAAATTGCCCCGCTAACGGCATGACGGATGCTCCGCATGGCAGTCTCCTTTATTCCGCTCCGGCCAATCTGCGGCCGATACATGGTGCCGCGATGTGATCGAACGCACATCGCCCGAATGGCGTTTGCGGTTTGCTGGTTTCCAACAAAGGAGACACGACCATGATCGCACTTTTCGCACTCGCCATGATGACCGTCACCGCCGGCTTCGCGATTCCCGCGCTTCTTCCGGCCCGCGACGCGCGTTAAACCGCCCTTCGCGCGGCAAGCATCCAAAGACCGCCGCCGATCAGGCACGTCCCGGAAACCCTTTCGACAAGGCGTATGTTTTTCCGGTTGAGCCAGCCGCCGGTCCGCCCGGCCGCGAAAGCATACATGCTGTCGCATACCGTCGCGATCACGACGAATGTCATGCCGAGCAGGACCGTCTGCCCGGCCGGATTGCTGGAAGCCGACACGAATTGCGGGATAAACGCTCCGAACAGGAACAGCGCCTTCGGGTTCGACCAGATCACCACGAAACCCTGCCAGAAATAGCCTGACAACGAACGCACCTTTTCCGCCGGATTGGCCTCGCCCAGCGATCCGTCCGACCGCCAGAGCTTCCAGCCAAGCCAGATCAGGTAAAGCGCTCCCGCGATCTTCATGAAGATGAACGCCTCACCGACCACCGCCACCACGGTGTTGAGGCCGACGGCGAGTATGGCGATCATGGTCAGGATGCCGAGTTGCGTCCCGGCGACATTCATCAGCCCGGCGCTGCTTCCGGCGCGCAAGGAATTCGCGATGATGACGGTCACCGAGGGGCCGGGAACGATGACGATCAGAAAACTGGCGATCGCGAACGCCATCCAGGCCTGGAGATCGATCATGAGAAAGCGCTTCCATGAGGTTGTGGGACTCGCGAAGAACTAAGCCACAACCTCAGGCCCGTGTCACGCTTCGCTTTCCGGCGTTTCGCCGCCACCGGTTTCCGGTGCGTCAGGGGCTTCGTCTTCGTCGCCCTCTTCGCCATTGTCTTCCGGTTCGCGGATTCGCTCAACGGACACCACGTGTTCGCCTTCGGCTGTCGTGAAGATTTTAACGCCCTTTGTTGCGCGCGATGCAAACCGGATGCCTTCGACCGGAACGCGGATCACCTTGCCGGAATTCGTTACCAGCATGATCTGGTCGTTGGCCTCGACCGGGAAGGCCGCCACCAGCGTGCCGATTTCGCTTGTTTTTGACGTGTCGGTCGCCCGGATGCCCTTGCCGCCGCGGCCGGAAACGCGGAAATCGTAGGACGAGGAGCGTTTGCCGGAACCGTATTCGCTGACCGTCAGCACGAATTCCTCGGCCTCCGCCATCTCCGCATACTGTTCGTCGGAGAGCGCGAATACCGCCTCTTCCCCGCCTTCCGCGTCCTCGGCGACAACGGGTTCTTCTTCGCCTTCGTCGCCATGCCGGCGGAGCGCCGATGCCTGCTTCAGATAGGCGGTGCGTTCGGCGGGTGTGGCTTCGCTGTGCCGCAGGATCGACATGGAAATGACGCTGTCCCCGTCACCGAGCGAGATACCGCGCACGCCGACCGAATTCCGGCCGGCAAAGACACGGATACCGGTAACCGGGAATCGGATGCACTGGCCGAGCGACGTCGTCAGCAATACATCGTCGTCCTCCGAGCACGTCGCCACATTGAGGATTTCGGCACCTTCTTCCTCCAGCTTCATCGCGATCTTGCCGTTGCGGTTGACCTGGACGAAGTCGGAAAGCTTGTTGCGCCGGACCGTGCCGTTTGTCGTCGCGAACACCACGTCGAGCTCGCCCCAGCTGTCCTCGTCCTCGGGCAGCGGCATGATCGTGGTAATGCGTTCATCTTCCTGCAACGGCAGCATGTTGCGCAGGAACTTGCCGCGCGACTGCGGCGTGCCGACCGGCAGCCGCCAGACCTTCTCCTTGTAGACGATGCCGCGCGAGGAGAAGAACAGGATCGGCGTATGCGTATTGGCCACGAACAGGCGGGTGACGAAATCCTCCTCCTTCGTCGCCATGCCCGAACGGCCCTTGCCGCCGCGCCGCTGCGCCCGGTAGGTCGTCAGCGGCACGCGCTTGATATAGCCCTGGTGGCTGAAGGTGACGACCATGTCCTCGCGAGCGATCAGATCCTCGTCGTCCATATCCGGCCCGCCCTCGGCAAGCTCTGTGCGCCGCGGTGTGCCGAACTCGTCGCGCACCGCTATCAGTTCGTCCTTGACGATCTGCTGAATGCGCGCGCGCGACGACAGGATATCGAGATAGTCGCGGATCTCGGCGCCGATCGTGTTCAGTTCGTCGGCGATCTCGTCGCGTCCAAGCGCGGTCAGGCGCTGCAGGCGCAGATCGAGAATGGCGCGCGCCTGCTCCTCGGACAACATGTAGGTGTTGTCTTCCGGGTCGATGCCGTGGCGCGGATCGTCGATCAGCGCGATCAGCGGCGCGACGTCCTTGGCCGGCCAGCGCCGCGTCATCAATTGTTCGCGGGCCGTTGCCGGATCCGGCGCATGCCTGATCAGGTGGATCACCTCGTCGATATTGGCGACGGCGATGGCAAGACCGACCAATACATGCGCCCGTTCGCGCGCCTTGCGCAGAAGGTACTTCGTGCGCCGGCTGATCACGCTTTCGCGGAACGACACGAAAGCCCGCAGCATGTCGAGCAGGTTCATTTGCTCGGGCTTGCCGCCGTTGAGCGCCACCATGTTGGCGCCGAACGAGGTCTGCAGCGGCGTGTAGCGGTAGAGCTGGTTCAGGACGACATCGGCGACGGCGTCGCGCTTCAGTTCGACGACCACGCGATAGCCCTGCCGGTCGGATTCATCGCGAATGTCGGAGATGCCCTCGATGCGCTTCTCGCGCACCAGTTCGGCCATTTTCTCGATCATCCCCGCCTTGTTGACCTGGTAGGGCACCTCGCTGATGATGATCGCCTCGCGATCGCCTGGACGCTGTTCGATCTCGGCGCGCCCGCGCATGACGATGGAGCCGCGGCCGGTCTCGTAGGCCGAGTGGATACCGGACCGGCCGAGCACGATGGCCCCGGTCGGAAAATCGGGACCGGGTATGATTTCCATCATTTGCGGCAAGTCGATCGCCGGATTGTCTATCAGCGCTACGCAGCCATCGACGACTTCGGAGAGATTGTGCGGCGGAATATTGGTCGCCATGCCGACGGCGATGCCGCCCGATCCGTTGACCAGCAGGTTCGGAAACCGCGCCGGCAGGACGGTCGGTTCATGTTCGGAGCCGTCATAATTGTCCTGGAAGTCGACAGTTTCCTTGTCGATGTCTTCCAGCAGTTCGTGCGCAATCTTCTCGAGACGCGATTCCGTGTAGCGCATCGCCGCGGGCGGGTCGCCGTCGATGGAGCCGAAATTGCCCTGTCCGTCGACCAGCGGCACGCGCAGCGACCAGTCCTGCGCCATCCGAACCATGGCGTCATAGATCGCGGCGTCGCCATGCGGGTGATATTTACCCATGACGTCGCCGACGATGCGGGAGGATTTCACGTATTTGCGGTTCCAGTGGAACCCGCCTTCGTGCATGGCATAGAGGATGCGGCGGTGGACAGGTTTCAGCCCGTCACGCACATCCGGCAGGGCGCGGCTCACGATCACGCTCATCGCGTAATCGAGATAGGACCTCTGCATTTCCTCGAGAATGGAGACCGGTTCGATGCCGTCGTTATCGCCCGAACCGTCGATCGGTGTTTCGTCGCTCAATGAAGTCGTGCTTTGTTATTCAGAATCATTGGTTTGAGATTAGCGGAACGGACTGCAAAAAGCGAACAGCCTTGCCGCATTTTCCAGCCATTTTGAGCGCGTTTTCGCCTTTAATTGCCGGATTGCGCACTTGCGGGCGGCCACTGGCGGTTGATAGGCATATTTATGAACTCCGATATCCTGATACAAGCCGTAGTGACGCTGTTCGTGACGATCGATCCGGTCGGCCTCGCGCCGCTGTTTCTTGCCGTCACGGCCGGCATGAATCGGTCCGAGCGTCGTCAGGTCGCGCTGCGCGCCAGCATCATCGCTTTCGGGATTTTCGTCCTCTTCGCGCTGGCCGGCACGCTGATCCTGTCGCTGTTCGGCATCACTCTGCCGGCGTTTCGCGTCGCCGGCGGCCTGCTCCTTTTCTGGATCGCCTTCGAAATGGTGTTCGAGCGCCGCCAGGAGCGCCATGAAAACACGGCGCAACGCGCGATCACCGAGGACGACATTCATGGTGTCGCCGTCTTCCCGCTCGCCATTCCCTTGATGGCGGGCCCCGGAGCCATCTCGGCGACGATCCTGTTGTCCGGTGAGTTCTCCAGCGTTCTCGATCGCATGGCGCTGATCGGCATAATTCTGGCGATCGTCGTGCTGACCTATGGCGTTTATCTCGTTGCCGAACGCGTGGAAGGGCTGCTGGGCGCCACCGGTCGATCCGTTCTGACCCGCCTTCTCGGCGTCATCCTGTCGGCGCTTGCCGTCCAGTTCGTCGCCGACGGCGTCAAGGCGCTGATCGCCGCCTAGCGCAACGCGTCGAGATCGACGGTCATTTCCCTGCCGCCGAATGCGTGCACGCTGTCATGCGCCCTGACGGTCACGGTTGAAACATTCCCGGGAATTCGGATCCCCGGTTGCGACCGGGTGAAGGGCTGCTCGTTTTCATGCGGATGCGCTAGCACCCGTTCGCCATAGACCGTTCCGTCCGGGCCTTCCACGATCCACTTGTCCGCGTAGTGATCCCAGCCTTTGTCATCGTGCCGCACCGTGACGCTGAAGCGCCATGTCCCGCCACCCTGCAGGCGCGCATCGACGCCGACGACATCGGCCTCGCCGGCAAATACTTGCGTCAGCGACAGCAGAATCGCACCGACGGCAACCAGCACGACCGGCAGCGCGGACGTATTGTTGCGAATGCCATCTCGTGCCGTCATCGAATTCTGCCTTAGAACGGAATCTCGTCATCCATGTCGCGGACGAAGTCGTTGCCGCCGGATGGCTGCGATCCGCCACCCTGGTCGCCGCCATAGCCGCCGCTGACCTGCTGCCGGCCTCCTCCGCCGCCGCCATAGGAGCCTTCGCCCTCGCCGCGGCTGTCGAGCATCTGCAAGTCGCCGCGGAAGCGCTGCAGCACGATTTCCGTCGTGTACTTGTCCTGGCCGTTCTGGTCCTGCCATTTGCGCGTCTGAAGCTGGCCTTCGATGAACACCTTCGAGCCCTTTTTCAGATAGTTCTCGGCCACCTTGGCGAGATTCTCGTTGAAAATGACCACGCGGTGCCATTCCGTGCGTTCGCGCCGTTCGCCGGAATTCTTGTCACGCCACGTCTCGGACGTCGCAACCGACAGATTGACAACCGGCTCACCCGAATTGAGCCGCCGGATTTCCGGATCGGCGCCCAGGTTGCCGACCAGAATTACCTTGTTCACGCTGCCAGCCATGACGCCAACACTCCTGCCTTATTGTTTGGATTTCGTTCCACCCTATCCAAGCGCGCAACGTCTCTCCACTATGACCTTCACTGTCCACAGGGTCTTTTCGTTCTTGAAATGTTCTAGTGTTTGCGCAATGACCTTGTCAAGCTGCATGCGCGAGTCGGGGAAAGTCAGCAGAGTGTAACGTGATCTCTCGACATGCGGCCAAGCATGCTTAAATGAAAAGAGGCGATCCAGGCGGCCGCGATAGGCAGATTTCGATGAGCGAGCAGAAATACATTTCCATTCGCGGCGCACGCGAGCACAATCTCAAGAATGTCGATCTCGATCTGCCACGCGACAAGCTGATCGTGATGACCGGCATGTCGGGATCGGGCAAGTCGTCGCTCGCCTTCGATACGATCTACGCCGAAGGCCAGCGTCGATACGTGGAGAGCCTGTCGGCCTATGCGCGCCAGTTCCTGGAAATGATGCAGAAGCCGGACGTCGACCAGATAGACGGTCTGTCGCCGGCCATCTCCATCGAGCAGAAGACGACGTCGCGCAATCCGCGTTCCACCGTAGGCACGGTCACCGAAATCTACGACTACATGCGCCTGCTGTTCGCGCGCGTCGGCGTTCCGATTTCCCCGGCCACCGGCTTGCCGATCGAGAGTCAGACCGTCAGTCAGATGGTCGACCGCATCATGGCGTTCGAGGAAGGTACGCGGCTCTATATCCTGGCGCCCATCGTGCGCGGCCGCAAAGGCGAGTATCGCAAGGAATTCGCCGATCTGATGAAGAAGGGCTTCCAGCGCGTTAAGGTCGACGGCGAATTCTACGAGATCGCCGACGTCCCTGCCCTCGACAAGAAATACAAGCACGACATCGACGTCGTGGTGGACCGCGTGGTGGTGCGCGATGACATCGCTGCGCGCCTTGCGGACAGCCTGGAGACCTGCCTGCATCTGGCTGACGGCCTCGCCGTCGCCGAATTCGCCGACAAGCCGCTGCCGCCCGAGGAGACGGGCGCCGATGCGGTCAACAAGTCGAAAAACGACACGCACGAGCGGGTCGTCTTCTCAGAGAAGTTCGCCTGCCCGGTTTCCGGCTTCACGATTCCCGAGATCGAACCGCGGCTGTTCTCCTTCAACAATCCGTTCGGCGCCTGCCCGGCCTGCGACGGCCTCGGCGTCCAGCAGAAAATCGATCCCAATCTGGTGGTGCCGGAACGCGACGCGAAGATGGTCGGAGCGATCGCGCCCTGGGCGAAGTCTTCCTCGCCCTATTATCGTCAGACGCTCGATGCGCTCGGCAAGGCCTACGGCTTCAAGATTACCGAGAAATGGTCCGACCTCGCGGACGAGGCCAGGGAAGCGGTGCTGCGCGGCACCGGCTCGCGACAAATCGACTTCGTCTATGACGACGGCCTGCGCTCCTACAAGACGACCAAGACCTTCGAGGGCGTGATCCCGAACCTCGAACGCCGCTGGAAGGAAACGGATTCTTCCTGGGTGCGCGAGGAAATCGACCGCTACATGTCCGCGACACCATGCGCGACCTGCCATGGCCATCGCCTCAAGCCCGAGGCGCTCGCCGTCAAGATCGGCGGGCTGCACATTTCGGAAGTCACCGAATTCTCCATCCGCAAGGCCGCGAAATGGTTCGACGAGGTCGAGGATACCTTCTCGGATAAACAGGCCGAAATCGCGTACCGTATCCTGAAGGAAATCCGCGAACGGCTTCGCTTCCTCAATGATGTCGGGCTGGACTATCTGACGCTTTCGCGTAACTCCGGCACGTTGTCCGGCGGTGAAAGCCAGCGCATTCGCCTCGCCTCGCAGATCGGGTCTGGCCTCACCGGCGTATTGTACGTCCTCGACGAGCCGTCCATCGGACTGCACCAGCGCGACAATGCGCGCCTCCTCGATACGCTCCGGCATCTTCGCGACCTCGGCAATACGGTCATCGTCGTGGAGCATGATGAGGACGCGATCCTGACCGCGGACTACGTCGTCGACATTGGCCCTGCCGCCGGCATTCACGGGGGGCGTATCATCGCATCGGGAACGCCAGCGGAGGTCATGGCCAACCCGGCGTCGCTGACCGGCCAGTATCTTTCCGGTGACAAGGCCATCGCCGTGCCGTCAGAGCGGCGCCAGCCGAAGAAGAAGCGCGCCATCAAGGTCTCCGGCGCGCGTGGCAACAATCTGAAGGACGTGACCGCGGAAATCCCGCTCGGCCTGTTCACCGCGGTGACCGGCGTATCGGGCGGCGGCAAGTCCACTTTCCTGATCGAGACGCTCTACAAGGCAGCGGCGCGGCGCATCAATGGCGCGCGCGAGAATCCCGCCGAATACGACCGCATCGACGGGCTGGAACACCTCGATAAGGTGATCGACATCGATCAGTCGCCAATCGGCCGCACGCCGCGCTCCAATCCGGCAACCTATACCGGGGCGTTCACCCCGATCCGCGACTGGTTCGCCGGCCTGCCGGAAGCCAAGGCGCGCGGCTACGCGCCCGGCCGCTTCTCGTTCAACGTCAAGGGCGGCCGCTGCGAGGCCTGCCAGGGTGACGGTGTCATCAAGATCGAGATGCACTTCCTGCCCGATGTCTATGTCACCTGCGATGTCTGCGATGGCCACCGCTACAACCGCGAAACGCTGGAAGTGCAGTTCAAGGGCAAGTCCATCGCCGATGTGCTGGAAATGACTGTCGAGGAAGGCGTCGAGTTCTTCTCCGCCGTGCCGGCAGTGCGCGACAAGCTGGAAACGCTCAAGCGGGTCGGTCTCGGTTACATCAAGATCGGCCAGCAGGCGACGACGCTGTCGGGCGGCGAGGCGCAACGCGTCAAGCTCGCCAAGGAACTGTCGCGCCGCGCCACCGGACGTACGCTCTACATCCTCGACGAGCCGACCACCGGCCTGCATTTCCACGACGTCTCCAAGCTGCTCGACGTGCTGCATCAGCTTGTCGAGACCGGCAACACCGTGGTGGTGATCGAGCACAATCTGGAAGTCATCAAGACCGCCGACTGGATTATCGATCTAGGCCCCGAAGGTGGTGATGGTGGTGGCGAGATCGTTGCGGTGGGAACGCCGGAAGATGTGGTCGAGATCGAGCGTTCCTATACGGGACAGTTCCTGCGCGAACTGCTCGAGCGCCGTCCTCAGAAGCGCATCGAAGCGGCCGAGTAGCGCTTAGGACGTAAAGGCGGCCCAGGCGACGCCACCGAAGACGACGGCGATAACGAACATCACCGGATAGGCGACATAGGCGCGTTCGCGGACCGTCGAGGGCTGCGGATCGTTCGGGTCGCTGCCCGCGTTCACCCTGATCTTCGGCGCCGATCCGATGCCATACGCGTCGGCGAGGATGCCCTTGATCAGCAGGACGAAAAAAACAGTCGAGAATCCGCCGAACACAAAGCCAAACAACGATTCCATGCGATTACCCTCCGGTCCATCTCCCGTATGGACACAACCATGCGTGGCAGTCATGCCGCATGATTGACGACGGTCAAAGTGTTTTCACAGTCGCCGCGTTATTTTTGGCAGACCCCTCCAGTGGGGCACACAGAGGAGTGAATCATGGTTGAAAACAGAAAGAGCAATGTTCCTTCCATGTGGTCAACCGGGGCCTTCGATGACTTCCGAAAGGAAATGGATGATCTGGTCTCGGGATTTTTCGGCAATGAGCGCCGCTGGCCGGGGCCTTCAAAGGCATGGTCCGCCCTTCCGGCCGGTGTCGTCAATCCGGCGATCGACGTCACCGAGAACGACGAGGCGATCACGCTGACGGCCGAATTGCCCGGTCTTGCCGAAGATGATGTCGATCTGACGGTAACCGAGGGCGTCATCACGCTGAAAGGCGAGAAGAAGCATGAGCGCGACGAGGAAAAGGACAATGTCCACGTCACAGAACGTTCCTATGGCTCGTTCCAGCGTTCCATGCCGGTACCGGATCGCGTCGACCCCGAAAAGATCAGCGCCAAGTTCGACAAGGGCGTGTTGAAGGTCGTCATGCCCAAGAAGGCCGAGGCCATCGCTTCGGCGCGCAAAATCAATATCGAGAAATAGCAGAAACTGTCAGGAGCCGGCCGGAGATATCGGCCGGCTCTTCGAAATCGGGTTGCCCTCGAAACTCGTTCGATCAACCATGCGGCATGAGCGAACGCGGAATCATACGATCGGGCATGGGCGGATGGACCTTCGAGCCTTGGGAAGGCTCTTTTTATCCCGACGACCTGCCCAAAAAACGCCAGCTGGAATATGCCAGCAGGCAGGTCACCACGATCGAGATCAATGGCACCTATTACGGCAGCCAGAAACCGGCGACCATCGCCAAATGGGGCGCCGAAGCGCCGGACGGCTTCGTCTTTGCCGTCAAGGGCAACCGTTTCGTCACCAATCGCAAGGTACTGGCCGAGGCCGGCGACTCGCTGAACAAGTTTTTCGCTCAGGAACTCTCCGGGCTCGGCGACAAGCTCGGTCCGATCCTCTGGCAGTTCGCGCCAACCAAGAAATTCGATCCGGCCGATTTTGCCGCCTTTCTGGATTTGCTGCCACGCGAGGAAAACGGTGTGCGCATCCGACACGCGCTGGAAGTCCGTCACCCGAGTTTTGCCGTTCCGGAGTTTGTCTCGCTTGCCGCCGATCATGGCGCCGCGATTGTCTATGCCGATCATGTGACCTACCCGGCCATCGCGGACGTGACAGCGGATTTCGTCTATGTGCGCCTGCAACAGGGTGACGACGCGATACCGACCGCCTATCCCGAGCCGGATATGCAAGACTGGGCGCGGCGCGCCCTGACCTGGGCCGGAGGCGGAGTGCCGGATGACCTTCCCCTCGCCGCACCGGATCGCAAACCGAACAAGAAACCCCGTGACGTCTTCATCTTCTTCATCCATGAGGGCAAGATCCGAGCGCCCCACGCGGCGCAGGATATGCTGAAACGGATCGTAGCTCCGGACTAAACGGATGTTAGTCAACCAGAGGCGTCAGAGCCGGCTGGATTTGAGCCAGGATATCTTCCGCAACCGCGAGCGGACCGGCTGCCCTGCCCGCCTCCCCGTGTAGCCAGGCCGCGGCACAGCTTGCTTCGAAGACAGGCATTCCTTGCGCCAGCAAGCCGCCGATCAGCCCGGCCAGCACATCGCCCGAACCGGCCGTCGCCAGCGCCGGCGTCGCGTTCGAATTGATGACGGCACGGCCGTCCGGAGCCGCGATCACCGTATCCGGCCCCTTGTAGAGAACAACGGCACTGGCCCGTTTCGCTGCCTTGATAGCCTTATCGAGCTTGCTCAGCCCTCCGTCTTCGGCCAGGTCCGGGAACATCCGGCCGAATTCGCCCTCATGCGGCGTCAGCAGCATTATCGGCTCACGGGCCGCTTTGGCCGCCTCGAACAGCGCCTTGCGATCATCGGCAAAGGCCGTGATCCCGTCAGCATCGAGCACCAGGCGCATTCCCGTCGCGTCGGCCTCCGTCAGAAGGGAAACCGCGATTAGCCGCGCCGTCGACAAGTCACCGAAGCCCGGACCCAACACGCAGGCTCGGCATCCCTTCAACTCCTTTAGCCGGTCATAGGCATCGTCCGGCCCACAGGCGCGCAGCATGATCGACGTCACGTGCGCCGCTTGCACATCGAGCGCGTCCGCCTGGCCGAGGATCGTGACCGCACCGGCCCCGGCACGTTGCGCTGCCGTTGCCGCCAGTCGCGACGCGCCGGTCGCATGTCGGCCGCCGGAAAACACGGCCGCCTGGCCGCGAGCATATTTGTGCCATTCCGCATTGGGACGGGGCAGCGCTTCATGCCAAAGCCCCGGGTCATTCTCGAAAATCGACGGCGGATCGTCCCGGAAGACCTCGGGGCGCACTCCGATATCGGCCAGGATTAGATTGCCGCACAGCGCCCGCCCCGGAAAAAGCAAGTGGCCCGGCTTCTTGCGAAAGAAGGTAACAGTCGCATCCGCCGCCAGCGCGCCGCCGAGATCGGCGCCACTGTTGCCATTGACTCCGCTGGGCAGATCAACCGCGACGACCCGGCAACTACATTCGCGGACCTTGCCGAACGTCGCCCGGACGTCGCCCGGCAAGGCGCGTGTCAGGCCGGCCCCGAAGACGGCGTCGATGACAACATCTTCTCCAGCCGGACTGAAATCCCCGGGCGTGTGCACTTCAACCGTACAGCGCTTTGCGGCCTCTTCAGCATCGGAGCCTGCGCGCGGCGCGCCGAATGCATGGAGCGCAACAGAAACGCCCCTCTCTTTCAGGATGCGGGCAGCGACATATCCGTCACCGCCATTGTTCCCCGGCCCGCAAAGAACATGCACCATGCGCGCATCCCCGAACCGCTCGAACAGCGTCCGCGCTACTGCCGCACCTGCATTTTCCATAAGCGTTGTGCCTGCCGCGTAGGCATGTTCGATAGTCCAGGCGTCGGCCCGCGCCATTTGCGTGCAGTTTAGCAATGCGCTCGCCGTCCCCCAGTTGGCGCCCGTGCTCAAAACTCCACCCTCCTTTACGATCAAAAACTGTGCAGGTTGACTATTTTTTATGCATATATGGAGCACGAATTCATCGCGTATCGCCGATCGTGCTCCCGATCTCGCTCAGAGTGCTCGGCGTTGGAACGGTTGTCTATGGCAATTGGGCGCACTTTAAAACTGGCACGCCATCTGCTTGTGTAGGGCCAGACTTTACCGTGGAGGCTTGCCTGTACATGAAAAAGATCGAAGCGATCATCAAACCATTCAAACTCGATGAAGTGAAGGAAGCGCTCCAGGAGGTTGGCCTCCAGGGTATTACCGTCACGGAAGCCAAGGGGTTTGGCCGCCAGAAGGGCCATACCGAACTCTATCGTGGCGCAGAATATGTCGTCGACTTTCTGCCCAAGGTGAAAGTCGAGGTTGTCGTTGCCGACGAAACGGTGGAATCCGCAATGGAGGCAATCCGAAATGCCGCCCAGACGGGACGCATTGGCGACGGCAAGATCTTCGTGTCCAATATCGAGGAAGTCGTGCGCATCCGTACCGGCGAGACCGGCACGGACGCGATCTGATCCCCTCTCCCCCATTCCCCAACATATTCAGTTCAACCAAAGGGAAGACAAATGAGTGCAAATGACATTCTAAAGAACATCAAGGACAACGAGGTCAAGTTCGTCGACCTGCGCTTTACCGATCCACGCGGCAAGCTGCAGCACCTGACGATTGACACCGCCGTCGTTGACGACGACATGTTCGCCGATGGCGTGATGTTCGACGGCTCTTCGATCGCCGGCTGGAAAGCCATCAATGAATCCGACATGGTGCTGATGCCCGACACCGAGACCGCGCACATGGACCCGTTCTACGCGCAGTCCACCATGGCGATCTTCTGCGACATCCTCGATCCGATGACCGGCGAAGGTTACAGCCGCGATCCGCGCATGACCGCGAAGAAAGCCGAAGCCTATGTGAAATCCGGCGGCTTCGGCGACACCGCATATTTCGGGCCTGAGCCGGAATTCTTCCTCTTCGATGACGTGCGGTTCAGCGCCGACATGTACAACACCGGATTCCAGGTCGATTCTGTCGAACTGCCGACAAATTCCAGCGCCGAATACGAAACAGGCAACCTGGGCCACCGTCCGCGCGTCAAGGGCGGCTACTTCCCGGTCAATCCGATCGACTCGGCGCAGGATATCCGCTCCGAGATGCTTACCGTCCTTGCGGAAATGGGCGTGAAGGTCGAGAAACACCACCACGAAGTGGCGGCAGCTCAGCACGAACTGTCGATGCTGTTCAACACGCTGACCTTCAAGGCCGACGAGGTGCAGCTATACAAGTATGTCTGCCACAACGTCGCTCACGCCTACGGCAAGTCGGTCACATTCATGCCGAAGCCGGTCTATGGCGACAACGGCACCGGCATGCACGTCCACCAGTCGATCTGGGGCGACGGCAAACCGCTTATGGCCGGTGACGGCTATGCCGGCCTGTCCGAGACCTGCCTCTACTACATCGGCGGCGTCATCAAGCACGCCAAGGCTCTCAACGCCTTCACCAACCCGTCGACGAACTCCTACAAGCGTCTCGTCCCGGGCTTCGAGGCACCGGTCCTGCTCGCCTATTCTGCGCGCAACCGTTCGGCGTCCTGCCGTATCCCGCACTCCGGCTCGCCGAAAGGCAAGCGTGTCGAAATCCGGTTCCCGGATCCGACCGCCAATCCGTACCTGGCCTTCGCGGCCATGCTGATGGCCGGCCTTGACGGCATCAAGAACAAGATCCATCCGGGCGACCCGATGGACAAGGACCTGTACGACCTGCCGGCGGAAGAGCTCGCTGGCATCCCGACCGTCTGCGGCTCGCTGCGTGAGGCGATTGCTGCTTTGCGCGAGGACAACGATTTCTTGAAGGCCGGCGGCGTTTTCGACGACGACCAGATCGAGGCTTACCTCGAGCTCAAGGAGGAAGAAAACATCCGCTACGAGCACACTCCGCACCCGGTCGAATACGACATGTACTACTCCGTCTGATCGCAGATCGCGGAGACAGGAACCTGGCCGGCGGCGCACAAGCGCCGCCGGTTTTTTCTTGCCTTCTACGAAATGGACGCGCCGTCTTCATACTAAAGTAAAATGCCACCTTTCGTTGCGTTAACCATATTTTATCGACAAAAAGCCTACCGAATATCACCGGCGCCGGTTTCCGGCGGGCGATAGAGCCGATCCGGTGCTGAGAAAATTCAGCATGTCCTGCCTTACCCGGAATACCGGTCCAGATCCGGTTCCCCTGCTAGCCTCGGGAGTTCATGTCTGATGCAGCTTCGCATTTCCCAAAAGATGGCGCTCTTCGCCCCTCTCTCGATCGTCGGGATGCTGATCGTCACCGCGATTTTTCTGTTCGGCGCCGCCTGGCAAGGCAAGCTGACCACAAGCGCAAACGATGCAGCCGACCTAGCCTTCAAGATCGGAAATATCGATGCGCAGACCATCGAAGCGCGGCGCATAGAAAAGGACTATCTGCTTTCCGGCGAAGAAGCCCTTATCGGCGAACATGAAACGCTCGCTGAGGATACATCCTCAAAGATCGCGGAATTGCGCGAATTGGCGAACAGCACGGGCAACACCGGCTTGATCACGGATATCGACCGGCTGGACGAGGCCTTCGGTGGATATGTCGCCGACTTCCATACGCTGGTGGATTCGCACAAGCTGCTGGGCTTCGATGAAAACAGCGGCCTGCGCGGCGAACTCAAGAAGGCCGTCAGCGACGTCGAAACGATTCTTGAAACGCTCGAGGCGCCACTCTTCAAGATAAGCCTTCTCAGGCTGCGCACTCTGGAGCGGGACTTCATTCTCTCGCATGACCAGGCTTACGCCGATGCGCACACCGCCGAGATCGAGAAGTTTTATGGCATCTGGGACGAGCTGGGCCTGAGCTGGCTTGCAGAACGCGGCGATGTGGATGCCAAGATCGGCGCATATGGCGAGGCGTTCCAGAAATATGTCTCCGAAACGCTTCGCGAAGCCGAACTGCGCGGTGAGCTAGCAGCGGTTCTGGAACCGATCATCGACAAGATGATCACCCAACTCGAGACCCTGAAGTCGAATGCCCGGCTTGCTGCGACCGAGGCAGCGGAACAGACGATGTTCTACGCGATCATGGCCGTTGTCGTCGGCGCTGTTTTCATCGGCGCGATCGTCTGGTTGATCAGTCGCTCGGTAAAAAATCCGCTGACGGCGACAGGGCGTGTGATGGCGTCGCTTGCCGAGGGAAATACTGATACTGAAATTTCAGGCACCGAACGCCGCGATGAAATCGGCGAGATGGCGCGCGCACTTGCTGTCTTCCGTGATAGCGAGATCGCGCGGCGTCATGCCGAAACCCAGGCCGAAGAGACGCGGCTCGCAAGCGACCGCGAACGCGCCGCCCGGGATGCCGAGCGTCAGGCCGAGGCCCAGGATCTGCAGACTGCGATCAATGCGCTCGGCGAAGGACTACGCGACCTTTCTGCCGGCGATCTCGCCGTGAGGATCGAACAGGCATTCGTTCCGCAACTTGAAAGCCTGCGCACCGATTTCAACACATCGGTCGAAAAACTCGGTGAAACGATACAGGCCGCCGTGCTCAGCGCCTCCACGATCGAAGACGGCACCAAAGATATCGCAAATGCCTCGGAAGACCTCTCGCGACGGACCGAACAGCAGGCCGCGGCACTGGAACAGACCGCCGCCGCGCTGGAACAGATGACGCAGACCGTCCGTTCCACGGCTCAGAGCGCGCAGGACGCCGGCGAACAGGCGGCAACGACTGCCGAAGACGCGGAAAAATCCGGCAACGTCGTTCAGGACGCGATAACGGCCATGGCGGAGATCGAGGAATCGTCACGTCAAATCTCCGATATCATTGGCGTCATCAACGAAATTGCCTTCCAGACCAACCTTCTCGCACTGAATGCGGGTGTCGAGGCGGCACGGGCCGGAGAGGCCGGAAAGGGATTCGCCGTCGTCGCGCAGGAGGTGCGCGAACTTGCCCAGCGCTGTTCCGACGCGGCGCACGAGATCGAAAACCTGATCAAGGCATCCGGCAAGAAGGTCTCCACGGGCGTGGAACTCGTTGGCGCGACCGGCAAGTCGCTTGCTGCGATCGTCGAGCAGGTCGGGCGGGTAAATGAACATATCGCCACCATCGTCACATCGACGCGCGAGCAGTCCACCGGTATCCAGGAAATCAACGTCGCGATCGGCGATATGGACACCAACACCCAGAAAAACGCAGCGATGGTCGAGGAGACGACCGCCGGAATTCGTTCGCTCGCCGATGAAGCGGTAGCGCTCGGCGAGAACATGCAGCAGTTCAGGTTGAAAGATGCTCCTCCCGGCGCGGCCGGAACCATGGCCGTGCAGCATCCGCAACCGGCCGCCAGGGCATATAGCACCGCCGGCAATACCGCTCTTGCGGCTGCCGAGGACGAATGGACGGAGTTCTGATCAGCCATACATAGCCAGATTCTGCCGGCGGTCGCGCACCGCCGGCATTTTCTTTTGTGCGGCAGGAAATCGGCTGGCCGGGCGACTTTACACGGCAAGTCTCGTGTTTATGCTTGTGACACGCATCCGCCGGTCAAAGCACGGGCGGAAAACATTGGTACGCCGCATCAAACGCGACCAGAACCTCCACGCGAAAGGCTCATCATGACCGAGGCCCAGCACGGCAACACCGTGCACATCCACTATACAGGCAAGCTTGAAGACGGAACCGTATTCGACTCATCAGAGGGTCGGGAACCATTGCAATTCGAACTTGGCGCAGGTCAGGTCATCCCGGGTCTCGACAAGGGAATGCGCGGCATGACCGTCGGTGAATCCCGAACCATCAACGTACCTGTCGACGAAGGCTATGGCCCGCATCATCCCGAAGGCGTGCATAAGGTCGCTCGGACCGAATTGCCCCCGCAGGTCGACACGCAGATCGGCGCTCGGCTTCAGGCCCAGGCGGGAGACGGCAACGTAATCCACCTGACGGTCGTTGCCTCCGACGATGACACTGTGACGCTTGACGCTAATCATCCGCTCGCTGGCAAGGAACTCGTCTTCGAAGTCGAACTGGTTGCCGTTAGCTAGGGCGTAAATTCCGGCGCGGGTATACCGCCTGCGCCCCTTGCCCCCATCTTCCCGATTTGCCACACCGGATGTATTGCAAATCGGGAGATTTCGGCATGGCAACGCTATCCTTTTACGGCGCAGCGGGAACGGTCACCGGGTCATGTTCGATGGTCCAGGCCGCCAAATCGCGCTTCCTTGTCGATTGCGGGATGTTTCAGGGCAACAAGACTATCCGTGCCCTGAACGACAAGCCGTTTCCCTTCGACCCGGCCGCTGACTTCCTGATCCTCACCCATGCCCATATCGATCACTCCGGCCTTTTGCCGAAGCTGGTCAAGCACGGCTTTTCCGGGCCGATCTATTGCACGACGCCGACAGCCGATCTGTTGAGCTTCATGTTGCTCGACTCGGCCAAGATCCAGCGGTCCAACACGGAACGTTACAACAAGAAGCGCCAGCGACGTGGCGAGGAGCCGCTCGAACCGATCTACACCGAGGAACATGCCCGCGCGACGCTGGAGCTGTTGCGCGGCAATGACTATGGTCAATGGTTCGAACCCAAGCCGGGCGTTCACGTGCGATACTGGAATGCCGGGCATATTCTCGGCTCCGCATCCGCCGAGATCAAGTTCAAGGACGACTCGAGCGGCAACACGATGCGTCTGCTGTTTTCCGGTGACATCGGACCGGAGGAAAAAGTTTTCCATCCCGAACCGGAAGCCGAGCGCGGATTCGACTATGTCATCTGCGAGAGCACCTATGGCGACCGTGAGCGCGATGACTACACACTGAAGGCGCGCCGCGAGCATCTTCGTAAGGAACTGGTTCGCGGCTTGTCGGCGGGCGGTAATGTCGTCATACCCGCATTCGCTGTCGAGCGCAGCCAGGAATTGCTTCACGACATCGGCGTCCTGCTCGCCAACAACAAGCTGCCCGAAACGACGGTGTTCCTGGACTCGCCGCTCGCAAAATCCGTTACAGAGGTGTTCATCAAGCATGCAGGCAGCCTCGACGATGTCGCACTGGACGAAGCGGCTCTGTTCCGCGACCCTCGTTTCCGCCTTGTGCATAATGTCGAGGAAAGCAAGGCGATCAACCGGATTACCGGCGGCGCCATTATCATTTCGGCAAGCGGGATGGCAGATGCCGGCCGCATACAGCACCACATCAAGAACAATATCTGGAGGTCGAACGCGACGATTCTGTTCGTAGGTTATCAGGCCCCGGGAACGCTGGGTCACTACATCACCAGCGGCGAGCCCGTCGTTCGCATTCACGGTAAGGAGTTTCTGGTCAAGGCGGAAATACGTCAGCTCGGCAATTATTCCGCTCATGCGGATCAGGGAGAATTGCTCGACTGGATCGAAGAACGCGGACCGGTCGCCGGCCGATTGTTTCTGAACCATGGTGACGACGACGCCCGCGAAGAACTGGCACGCCTTCTGGCCGAACGCGGCCTTGATCCCGAACGGATAGTGTTGCCTCAGATGGACGAGGTTTTCGAACTCGTCGCCGGCGCCGCGAAATCGAAAGGCCGTCTGCCAGAACGTATCCCGCGTACCGAACTGTTGACCGACTGGAACAATGATTATGCCGCATTCATCGTGACCCTGACCCAGCGCCTGGCAGAGGCAGCGAATGACGATGAGCGCCGCGACATCATCGCGGCATTGCGTCGGGTTTTGTGATTAGTCGTCGACCAGGCTCAGCGCGGCGCCGTCGCGAACCGGGACACCCGTGAACGAATACGGATCGACGCCCTGGAGACATCCGACATTGAAACCGTATGTGTCCGGTGCGCTGCGCGGGCGGTGAAACGTATAGATCCCGCAAACCGAGCAGAAATAGTGTTTCGCGATCTTCAGGTTCCACTGATAGAGCGTCAGCTTGTCTTCGCCCTTGGTGACTGTGAGCTTTTCGCCTGGAACACTGGCCATCAGCGCACCCTTGCGCCGGCAGAGCGAGCAGTTGCACCGCCGCAGATTCTCCAGATCTCCATCCACTTCAACCGTGTATTCCACGGCGCCACAATGACAGCTTCCGTTCAGGATCGGCATGGCTATTCCTCCTCCATATCGGCATCGGATTCCTTGAATCCCAGCAAGTTCCAGCTTTGCACCATATGCGGCGGCAGCGGCGCGGTGACGTTGACAATTCCGCCATCCGGATGCGGGATGATGATCCGGCGCGCATGCAAGTGCAGCTTCTTTTGCATGCCGCCCGGAAACTCCCAGTTCGGGTCGTCCTCGAAATATTTCGGGTCGCCGACGATCGGATTACCCATATGGGCCGCATGTACGCGCAGTTGGTGCGTCCGACCGGTCACGGGCTCCATCTCGAGCCACGATAACCGATGTCCGGCAGACTCCACCGTACGGTAGTCGGTCACGGCATGTTCCGAGTCCGGCTCACCATGCTTGCAGACCCGCATGCGGTCCCCGTCCCGTGTCGGTTCCTTGACCAGCCACGTCGAAATGCGCCCTTCCCGTTTTTTCGGCACGCCCTTCACCAACGCCCAGTAGGTCTTCTGCGTGTCGCGTTCGCGAAACGCCGCCGTCAGCCGCTGCGCGGCGCCCCGCGTACGCGCGATGACGAGGATACCCGACGTATCGCGGTCGATCCGGTGCACCAGACGTGGCTTTTCGCCCTTGGCGTTGCGGAACGCCTCCATCATGCCGTCGATGTGCCGCGTGATGCCCGAACCGCCCTGGACCGCGAGACCCGCCGGCTTGTTCAGGACGATGACCTTCTTGTCCTCGAACAGGATCATGCGTTTCAGCGCGTCCTCGTCGGACTGATTACGGATCGTCCTGGCGGTCATCGGCCCTTTTGCCGGCGCGCCGGCGGCAGCCAGGGGCGGCACCCGGACAGTCTGTCCCGGCTGCAGCCTGGAGTCTGCCTTCACCCGGCTGCCATCGACCCGCACCTGCCCGGTGCGCAGCAGCTTCTGCAGAGCGCCGAAGGCAAGGTCCGGATAATGCGCCTTGAACCAGCGGTCGACGCGCATGTCCGCTTCGTCGCTGTCTACTGTTTTCTGTTCGACTGCGGCCATGCACCGATACTCCAGATTCGTGCGATCACGGAATGGCCCGGATGAGCGCCAGCCCGGCAAACAGCGCCAGAATGGAAAGAAGAACGCTGGCGCCGAGGTAGAAAGCGCCATGCCAGATATTCCCCCTCTCCCACATCAAGGCGAAATCAAGCGAGAACGCGGAAAAGGTCGTGAAACCGCCAAGAAAGCCGGTTGCGAGAAAGCTTCGCAACTCCATGGACGTTCCCGTACGCCGCGCAAGCGAGGCGATCAGCACGCCCATCACGAAGGAACCGATGATGTTGACCGCCAATGTTCCCCACGGAAAATTGGGGCCTGCGATCCTCAATGCGGCAAGATTGGTCAGGTAACGGGCGGATGCGCCCAAGCCGCCGCCTAGCGCCACGAGAAGGATGTGAGACATGCAGCCCTCCTACGTCATGCCTCGCAACAACGAAAGCCCCGTGTGATCGCTGTTCAGATTTTTCCGGCGATTGTCGGCGCCTGCTCAACGAAATCGGTGACAAACTGGTCGAGCGCATCCCAGTCCGTAAATTCGAAGTCCCGGCTCGTATCGGTCGGTCCGCCATCCTTGCCGACGATGCGCTTCAGCATCCAGCGCCGGAAGAAGTCGTACTCGGTATATTTCAGCGCTCCGGCTGCGTGATGCACCGAGACAGGCCACCAACCGGTTTCCTTGCTGAACTCCTCGACGTAGTCGGCGACTTCCGCAATCTCGGTTTCCTCGGAGGAGGCCGCAGCCAGCGAAACCGAAACGAAGGCGCCGGGTCGCGCCATCAGTGTTTCCGCATTCGCTTTGACGTAACGCCGCATCGATGCGGGAAACGTACCGATATGCACCGGCGCGGCTATGATCGAAGCGTCGAATTCGTCTGCGGCGGGGGCGGCTTCTTCTGACGTTGTATCGATCAGTCGAACGGTATGGCCCGCCTTTTCCAGCATTGCGGAAAGGTGCTCGACTATCTTTCGCGTATGGCCTTCGATCGTGGCGAAAAGGATTAGAATGCGCATGACGTCCTCCGTATCGGGCCATCCGGCCGGGCATATTTTGCAATCGCCTTGACGCCGGTCAACCTGTTTGCTCTTCGCCCACGCTCTTCTTCCCGCCGAGCATGGTCCAGTTCTTGTAGAATACAGACTTGATCTGTCCTGCGATCGCCGAAACGCCGGTCAGCATGAAAGAGACGATCCCCGGTACCGGCGATGGTCGGATCACATCCATGAAGACATTGTACCGGCGCGCGTCTACACGATTGACCGACTGGTGGAACAGCGTGTCATCGAAGATATAGAGCGGGTTATCGCGCCAACGATGCTTCACGCCCTGGCACTCGATATAAACCTCGTCGGAATCGGCCGGATTGAGATTGAGCAGCACCCGGATCGATAGGCGCAATGGCCCGTAATGCCAGGTGGTCGACTCCTTGCCGCTGAACACCGAGACAGCGATCGTCTTCACATATTTGAAATCACGATCGAATTCCGGAACATCGTTGGCATGCTGCTTGCCGTACCAGCGCCATACATACATGCCGCGCCGCCCCTCGCCAAAGGCGTTGTCCACCTTTGAGACAATCTCTTCCCGCCGGTTGCGAAACGTGTCGAGCACGTCCTCGATTTCGCGGCGGTACTCGGGCGGAAAGTCGTCTAGCGTATAGATTCCCGGGTTCCTGTAGGAGAGCAGATCGACAAACAGATTGAGCGGCGCGAGCAGGAAAGTCGGGATGCCGTTGCCCATGAAGTAACGGCTGAACAGCATCGACGATTTCGGCTTGTTGCGCATGACGTCGACCAAGCCCGCCGCAAGCCACACCGCGGAAATCCATGGAATGAGATAAAAAAGGACCGCCAGCACGGGAACTGCGATGGCGATGCGACGAATGGCCTTGCGAGTGGAGCGTTGCATGGATTGGTGCCCGGTGCGTTTCAGTCCGATTTATTTTGCCGTTCGCGGCGCAGGTTGGACCAGTACTCCAGCCGCTTCCTGATGTCACGCTCGAAGCCCCTTTCAACAGGCTCGTAAAAGGACCGGCGCCCCATGGCTTCGGGAAAATAGTCCTGGCCGGAAAACGCATCCGGTTCGTCATGGTCATAACGATAGCCTTCGCTATAACCCTCCGCCGACATCAGCTTGGTCGGCGCATTAAGAATGTGCTTCGGCGGCAGCAGCGAACCGAATTCCTTTGCCGCATGCATCGATGACTTGAAAGCCATGTAGGCGGCATTCGATTTCGGCGCAGTCGCCAAATAGATGCAGGCCTGCGCAAACGCCAGTTCACCCTCGGGCGATCCGAGATAATCATAGGCGTCCTTGGCAGCCAGCGCGATGGAAAGCGCCTGCGGATCGGCAAGGCCTATGTCCTCGCTCGCCATGCGCACAAGGCGCCGGCCGATATAAAGCGGATCTTCACCCGCGTCGAACATGCGCGCGAGATAGTAGAGCGCCGCGTCGGGGTCCGATCCGCGCACAGCCTTGTGCAGCGCCGAGATCAGGTTGTAGTGGCCATCCTGGCCCTTGTCATAGACCGGCGCGCGGCGCTGCACGATGCGCCGCAATCCGTCCTCGTCGAGGATTTCGTCCGCTTTCGCCGAACGGAACACTTCTTCCGCCAGCGTCAGCACGGCTCGGCCGTCACCGTCCGCCATCATGCTGAGCAGCGTCCGAGCCTCGTCCGTCAGAGGCAGCGTCTTCCCGGTCTCCGTCTCGGCGCGCTGCAGCAGGATTTCCAGATGTTCCGGATCGAGCCTTTTCAACGTCAGTACGCGGGATCGAGACAGGAGAGCGGCATTCAGTTCAAAGGACGGATTTTCCGTCGTCGCGCCAACCAGCAGGATCGTGCCGTCCTCGACGACGGGCAAGAAGGAATCCTGCTGGGCACGATTGAACCGATGGATCTCGTCGACGAACAACAGCGTCTGCTTGCCGTTCTGCAGACGCATCCGCGCCGCCTCGAACACCTTCTTCAGGTCGGCCACGCCGCTGAAGATTGCCGAAATCTGCTCGAAATGAAGATCGGCCGATCCGGCGAGCAGCCGCGCGATCGTCGTCTTGCCGGTGCCCGGCGGCCCCCAGAAAATGATATTGCCGAGGCTCCCCGAGGCGATCATCCGCGTCAGCGCCCCGTCAGGCCCGGTCAGGTGATCCTGGCCGACGACATCCTCCAGCCTAGTCGGCCGCAGCCGGTCGGCCAGCGGGCGATGCGCTGTATCAGGATGGGCGGGCGCGCGCTCCCCGAAAAGGTCCGGCATGGGTGATTTATCCGCGGAAGAACTGCCGGATGATCCGGCCGCCCCTGTTGATGACGAAGCTCCAGGACCGCTCGCTCGAGGCGGCAACCTCAAGAACGTCGGCGACATCCCCGATCTGCCTGCCATTGATCGCGACCAGAATGTCGCCAGGCATAAATCCGATCCTGTTGGCTGTCGAACCGCCTTCGATGTCGGTGATGACGACGCCTTCGCCTCTGAACCGTATATCCAGGCGATTGAGAATGCGCGGAGAGATATTCGCCACCGTGGCGCCCGCCAGCGGGCTTTTTCCGCCGATCTGGCTTTCTTCCGATGGTACGGTTTCCGGCGCCGTTTCCAGCATGATATCGACGGCCACCTGCCGCCCGCGCGACAGCATGGCAAAACTCACAGTCCGACCCGGCCCCGCCGTCTCGAGACGGTAGCCCAGCGCATCGGGATGCTCGATCGGATGTCCGTCAATACCGAGCACGACATCGCCCGGCTTCAAGCCGGCCTTGTCGGCGGGGCTGCCCGGAACAATCTCGGTGATGATGGCGCCCGAAGGACGCCGCATGCCAAGGCTTTCCGCGATCGCCGGCGTCACTGTGTCGAAGGTCGCGCCGAGATAAGGACGCTCGAAGGCATCCGCTCCGCCCCTCGCCTGATCAATAACGGCGCGAACCATGTTCGACGGGATCGCGAAACCGATGCCGATCGACCCGCCGGAACGCGAGTAGATCGCAGTGTTGATGCCGATCAGCCTGCCCGACATGGAAATCAATGCACCACCTGAATTGCCTGGATTGATGGCCGCATCGGTCTGGATGAAGAAGCCGAAATCGGAAATGCCGATACGCGTGCGTGCCAGGGCCGAAACGATTCCCGAAGTAACGGTTTGACCGACACCAAAGGGATTGCCGATTGCAAGAACAAGGTCGCCGGTTTCCACCGCATCGGAATCCGCGATTTCGAGATAGTCGAGATCGCGGTCGACCTCGATCCTCAACACGGCAAGGTCGGACCGCTCGTCGCGCAGCACCACCTCGCTCTCGAACTCCTCACCGTCGGAAAGCGCCACCCTGATCTCATCGGCGTCGCCGATAACGTGGTTGTTGGTGACGATCAAGCCCGACGGATCGACGATAACGCCGGAGCCAAGCGACTGCTCCATGCGCGGCCGCGAAGGTCTGCTGACACCCGGCCCGAAGAAGAATTCGAAAAACGGATCGCCCGCAAATGGCGATTGCCGCTGCTGCACCATGCGTGCCGCATAGACATTCACGACGGCCGGCGCGGTCTCCTTCACCAGTGGCGCGAAGGAAAGCTGCATTTCGTCACGGCTAAGCGGTATGCGCCTGCCCGGACGCACGACGTCGCCACGATTGCCGCCACGGCCGAACAGGTCCAGCAGCAGATCGCCGGGGGTCTGGCCCGCTTCCTGTGCGTAGACTGGCGGTGCCGCCGCAACCAGCATCAGCACTGTCAACAACACCACGCGGCAAGCCTGGAAGAATGCCATGAACCGCACTCCCGATATCTATTGGAATCGCGGCCACAATAACGAAAAAAAGGGGCCTTAAAAGGCCCCTTTTCAGGTCGTCCGATTGGACCTGTCTTAAGCTGCTTCTTCTTCGGCAGCTTGTTCTTCAGCTTCGACGCGCGCTCGATCGCCGGCGCCTTTGGCGTCCACATCGCGGTCAACGAACTCGATCACGGCCATCGGCGCGCTGTCGCCATGGCGAAAGCCTGCCTTCATGATACGCAGATAACCGCCATTGCGGTCGGCGTAACGCGTAGCCAGCGTATCGAACAGTTTACGCACCTGGGCCTCGTCGCGAATAGCCGAGATCGCCTGGCGGCGTGCATGAAGGTCGCCCCGTTTTCCGAGAGTAACGAGTTTCTCGACGATGGGGCGGATTTCCTTGGCCTTGGGCAGCGTCGTCACGATCTGCTCATGCTCAATCAGCGAAGCTGCCATGTTGGCAAACATCGCCTTGCGGTGGCTGGCAGTGCGGTTCAGCTTGCGGCCCGATTTTCCGTGGCGCATGAGCCTTCTCCTTGAAAGTTAGCCGGTCGCCCGGCGATCAGTAGTGATCCTCGTAACGCTTTGCGAGGTCTTCGATGTTTTCCGGCGGCCAAGCCGGGACTTCCATGCCGAGATGGAGGCCCATAGACGCCAGCACTTCCTTGATTTCGTTCAGCGATTTGCGGCCGAAGTTCGGCGTGCGCAGCATTTCGCCTTCCGTCTTCTGGATCAGGTCGCCGATATAGACGATGTTGTCGTTCTTCAGGCAGTTCGCCGAACGCACCGACAGTTCCAGTTCGTCGACCTTCTTGAGAAGCGCCGGGTTGAAGGCCAGTTCCTGGACAGCCTCTTCCTCGACTTCCTTCTGCGGCTCCTCGAAGTTGACAAACACGCCAAGCTGATCCTGCAGGATGCGGGCGGCGAATGCCACTGCGTCCTCGCCGGTCACGGCGCCGTTGGTCTCGATCGTCATCGACAGCTTGTCGTAATCGAGGACCTGGCCTTCACGGGTGTTTTCTACCTTGTAGGAGACCTTGCGAACCGGCGAATAGAGGCTGTCGACCGGGATCAGGCCGATCGGCGCATCCTCGGCGCGATTTCGTTCGGCCGGGACATAGCCCTTGCCGTTGTCGACGGTGAATTCCATCCGGATTTCCGCACCTTCGTCCAGCGTGCAGATGACGTGATCCGGATTGAGGATCTCGACATCGCCGACAGTCTGGATGTCGCCTGCGGACACGACGCCCGGTCCCTGCTTGCGCACAACCATGCGCTTCGGACCGTCGCCTTCCATGCGGATGGCGATTTCCTTGATGTTGAGCACGATATCGGTCACGTCCTCGCGCACACCGGCGATCGAGGAGAATTCATGCAGAACGCCGTCGATCTGCACTGCGGTGACGGCGGCACCGCGCAACGACGACAGCAACACGCGGCGCAGCGCGTTGCCAAGCGTAAGACCGAAGCCGCGCTCGAGCGGTTCGGCGACGAGGGTCACCTTGTTGGTGCCTCCGCTCTTGAACTCGACCTTCTTCGGCTTGATCAGTTCTTGCCAGTTTTTATGTATCACGGCAGTTTCCCTCAGCTTCCTTGCCACCATCCATTCGTGGCAACAGACCTGAAAAACGGGCGGCGCAGGATCGGCGTCGCCTCAGGACGGGTTAGACGCGGCGCTTCTTGCGCGGACGGCAACCATTGTGCGGGATCGGCGTCACGTCACGGATGGAGGTGATCGTGAATCCGGCGGCCTGCAGCGCGCGCAGCGCGGATTCACGGCCCGAACCCGGTCCGCAGACTTCCACTTCCAGCGAACGCATGCCGTGCTCCTGGGCCTTGCGTGCGCAGTCCTCAGCAGCGACCTGCGCCGCGAACGGAGTCGATTTGCGCGAGCCCTTGAAGCCCTGCATGCCTGCCGACGACCAGGCAATCGTGTTGCCCTGTGCGTCGGTGATGGTGATCATCGTGTTGTTGAACGTCGAATTGACGTGGGCAACGCCCGACGAAATGTTTTTACGCTCGCGACGACGAACGCGGCCGGCATCCTTTGCCATGGTATTCCTTTCGATCTCTGCACCGCCGTAATTCCAGCGGCTACACCTGGGAACGAGCGAAAGCCGCGCCATCGGCGCGGCAACGGCCGTTCAAATTACTTCTTCTTGCCTGCGATGGCTTTTGCCGGGCCCTTGCGTGTACGCGCATTGGTATGCGTGCGCTGGCCGCGAACCGGCAGATTGCGGCGATGCCGAAGACCGCGATAGCAGCCGAGGTCCATCAGGCGTTTGATGTTCATCGAGACTTCGCGGCGCAGATCGCCTTCGACCTGATAGTCGCGGTCGATCGATTCACGAATCCCGAGGACTTCGGTGTCGGTCAGCTCGTGAACGCGACGCTCGGCAGGAATGTTGTTCTTCTCAACGATATCCTGCGCGAATTTCGGACCGATTCCGTGAATGTACTGAAGCGCGATAACAACGCGCTTACCTGTCGGCAGGTTAACACCGGCAATACGTGCCATTTTTCTCTCCATGTGGGCCGGTATGACCGGCGGTTCTGTTTACCCGCGTCCGGTGGAGGCCGGCCCTTGCGGGTTCTCCTTTTCGAGCGGCATCGCGCCATGAAGGCACGCTCAACCATTCTTTCGAGGAAGATGCGCCGCTATAATCCCGCCCATACCGCGAGTCAACAGCGCATCAGGTAATTTTCGGACCAATACTGCCCGGGCCGCGGCCCGCGGTCAGAATTTGTCAAGTACGCCGTCGATAGAGGCCGCAACATCCTCGATCGATTGCAGGCCGTCGACGCTCTTTAGCAAACCCTTGGCGTAGTAATAGCCGATCAGCGGTGAGGTTTCCTTGTAATAGGCCTGCAGCCGGGTCCAGACCTTGTCGGGCTGATCGTCCGAGCGCCGCTTGAATTCCGTCGAACCGCACTTGTCGCAGACGCCATCCTGCTTCGGCTTCTTCGACGTGTCGTGATAGACCGTGCCGCAGCTCGCGCAGCTGTAACGACCGGAAATGCGGTCGACCAGCACTTCGTCATCGACCTGCAGTTCGATGACGACGTCCAGCGCGATCCCCTTGCCTTCCAGCATTACCTGCACGGCGTCGGCCTGCACCAGCGTGCGCGGATAACCGTCGAGGATAAAGCCGTTCGTGCAATCCGGCTGATCGATCCGCTCGGAAACGATCGCATTGACGATGTCGTCGGAAACGAGCTTGCCCGCATTCATCACGGCTTCGGCGCGCTGGCCGACCTCCGTTCCCGCCTTGACGGCGGCACGCAACATGTCGCCCGTCGACAGCTGGGGAATGCCATATTTTTCGACAAGCCGTTGCGCCTGCGTACCCTTGCCGGCGCCCGGCGGTCCAAGAAGAATAAGTCTCATCGTCCGCGTTTCCCCCCGCGCAATTTCGATTTCTTGATCAGGCCTTCATATTGGTGAGCAATCAGATGGCCCTGGATCTGGGCGACAGTATCGAGGGTCACACTCACGACAATGAGCAGCGACGTACCGCCGAGATAGAACGGCACTCCGGTCGAGGCTATTAGAAATTCGGGTAACATGCATACGAGAACGAGATAAATCGCGCCGACCACGGTGATGCGGGTAAGGACATAGTCGATATACTCGGCCGTACGCTGTCCGGGACGGATACCCGGAATGAAGCCCGAATGCTTCTTGAGGTTGTCGGCCGTATCCTCGGGATTGAAGACGATTGCCGTGTAGAAGAACGCGAAGAAGACGATCATGCTTGCGTAGAACAGCATATACAGCGGCTGGCCGTGACCCAGCGCCGCCAGGATCGCCGTTGCCCAGTTCGGCAACGTCGTCGAATCGGAGAAGCCCGCCAGCGTCGCCGGAAGCAGCAGAAGCGATGAGGCGAAGATCGGCGGAATGACGCCGGCCGTGTTCAGCTTCAGCGGCAAGTGTGACGTGTCGCCCTGGAACATGCGATTGCCAACCTGGCGCTTCGGATACTGGATCAGCAACCGGCGCTGCGCCCGTTCGACGAACACGATGACCCCGATGACCACGATGGCGATGACGATGATCGCGATGATTACGCCCGTTGCCAGTGCGCCGGTGCGGCCGAGTTCGAGGGTACCCGCGATTGCCGACGGCAAACCGGCGACGATGCCGGAGAAGATGATCAGGGAAATGCCGTTGCCGATCCCGCGTGCCGTGATCTGTTCGCCGAGCCACATCAGGAACATCGTGCCGCCGACAAGCGTGATCACGGTCGAAATACGGAAGAACCAGCCCGGATCAGCGACGATTCCGCTGCCGCTCTCCAACCCGACCGAAATCCCGTAGGCCTGAAGCGTCGCCAGAAGGACGGTGCCGTAGCGCGTATACTGGTTGATGACCTTGCGGCCTTGCTCGCCTTCCTTCTTCAACTGCTCGAGCGCGGGAATTACCGACGTCATCAGCTGGATGGCAATGGAGGCCGAGATGTAAGGCATGATGCCGAGCGCGAAGATCGCCATGCGCTGCACGGCGCCGCCCGAAAACATGTTGAACATGCCCAGGATGCCGCCCGACTGGTTGGAAAAGGCTTGCGCGAAGGCATCCATGTTAAGCCCGGGAAGCGGGATATAGGTTCCAAGCCGGTAGACGAGCAATGCGCCGAGCGTGAACCAGATGCGTTTCTTGAGTTCCTCGGCCTTGGCGAAAGCGCCGAAGTTAAGATTGGAAGCAAGCTGTTCTGCTGCGGATGCCATAGAGGGGATCTCCGGTTCGGCTTAGGCTTGACCTCTGCCGGACTGCGCCCGGCCGGGTCAACGCACTTTCTGTGCGGAGATAAGCGCCATGCCGGAGAGACGCAAGTCAACAAACGTGTGAAGAAAGGGCGGCCGATCGCTCCGCCGCCCTGAAAGGATCACTCGGAAGCGGCTTTCGCGGCCAGTACGGTGATTGAACCGCCGGCCTTTTCGATTTTCTCGACAGCCGATTTCGAGGCGCCGGCGACTTCGAACTTCACCTTCGCCTTCAGTTCGCCATCGGCGAGAACGCGAACGCCGTCCTTGACGCGGCGAATAACGCCGGCAGCGGCGAGCGCGGCCGCATCGACCGTTTTCTTGCCGTCGAGCTTGCCGGCATCGATCGCGGCCTGGACACGGCCAAGCGAAACGATGTTCAGGTCCTTGGCGAAGATGTTGTTGAAGCCACGCTTCGGCAGACGGCGGTAGATCGGCATCTGGCCGCCTTCGTAACCCTTGATGGCTACGCCCGAACGGGACTTCTGGCCCTTAACGCCGCGTCCGCCGGTCTTGCCCTTGCCGGAACCGATGCCTCGGCCGACACGCTTGCGGGAGGTGCGAGCACCTTCGTTATCGCGCAGTTCGTTGAGATTCATGATCTTTCTCCCCGCTCTCAGGCCTCGTCCACGACACGGACGAGGTGCTGCACTTTGCGGATCATGCCACGCACGGCCGGAGTATCTTCCAGCGTACGACGGCGATGCATCTTGTTGAGGCCCAGACCGATCAGGGTTTGCTCCTGGTCGGCCGGACGGCGGATCGGGCTGCCGATCTGTTCGACGATGATCGTGGCGCCCTTTTTCTTGTCAGCCATCAGTCAGTTTCCTTCCAATGGCCCCTGCCCTCTTTGCCGGAGAGCCAGGAGCACGATCAGTCTATTCTTCGGCGCCGATCAGGTCGCGGCGACGCGCCTGCAGCGTGGAGTACTTGATGCCGCGCTGCGCAGCGATGTCCTTCGGGTGCATCTGGCTCTTCAGCGCATCGAAAGTGGCACGAACCATGTTGTACGGGTTCGAGGTGCCGAGCGACTTGGCAACGACGTCCTGGACGCCGAGCGTCTCGAAAACGGCACGCATCGGACCGCCGGCAATGATACCGGTACCCGGAGCGGCTGCGCGAAGCAGGACCTTGCCGGCGCCGTGACGGCCTTCGACGTCATGATGCAGCGTACGGCCGGAACGCAGCGGCACGAAAATCATGTCGCGCTTGGCGGATTCGGTCGCCTTGCGGATGGCTTCCGGCACTTCGCGCGCCTTGCCGTGACCGAAGCCGACACGACCCTTCTGGTCGCCGACGACGACGAGGGCGGCGAAGCCGAAACGACGGCCGCCCTTGACCACTTTCGCCACGCGGTTGATGTGAACGAGCTTGTCTACGAACTCGCTCTCGACCTCTTCGCGTGGACCACGGTCGCGTCCGCGACCCCCACGATCTTGCTGTGCCATATCCTAGTCCTTTTTCTTTTCCGGTAGCACGGTGGGTTGATCTTAGAAGTTCAGGCCGGCATCGCGCGCTGCATCGGCAAGCGCCTTGACCCGGCCGTGATAGATGTAGGCGCCGCGATCGAACACGACTTCCTTGATGCCTGCCTTCACGGCGCGTTCGGCGACCAGCTTGCCGACTGCCGCCGCGGCGGCAACATCGGCACCTGTCTTCAGCGAGCCCTTCAGGTCGGTTTCGAGCGTCGATGCCGCGGCGACCGTGCGGCCGGCGCTGTCATCGATCACCTGCGCATAGATGTTCTTGGATGAACGGTGAATCGACAGACGCGGGCGGCCATTGGCCACCTTCTTGATCTGACGGCGGACGCGCTGCGCACGGCGCGTGATGGATTCCTTGGTCTTGGCCATGACGCGTTGTCCTTACTTCTTCTTGCCTTCTTTGCGGATGATCGTCTCTTCCGCATATTTCACGCCCTTGCCCTTGTAGGGCTCCGGCGGACGGAATTCACGGATCTCCGCGGCGACCTGACCGAGCTGCTGCTTGTCGACGCCGTTCAGAACGATTTCCGTCGGCTTCGGGCACGCGGCTGTGATGCCTTCCGGCACCTGATAAACGACTTCGTGGCTGTAGCCGAGCGAGAGCTGGATGTTCTTGCCCTGCATCGCCGCACGATAACCGACGCCGTTGATTTCGAGCTTGCGCTCAAAACCATTCTTCACGCCTTCCATGATGTTGGAGATCATGGTGCGCGACATGCCCCATTTCGAGCGTGCGTCCTTCGACTGGTCGCGCGGCTCAACCGAGACGGCGCCTTCTTCCATCGCGACCAGAACTTCATCGTTGACGACGAATTTCAGCTCGCCCTTCGGGCCTTTCGCGGTCACGGTCTGACCATCTACGGTGGCCGTGACACCGTCCGGAATAGCTACCGGTTTCTTACCAATACGCGACATTGTTCAACCTGTCCGTTTACTGGGTTCGTTGCTGTCTGCTGCCTTAGAAAATACGGCAGAGAAGCTCGCCACCAACATTCTTTTCACGCGCTTCGTGATCCGCCATCACGCCCTGGGGCGTCGATAGGATCGAGATACCGAGGCCGTTGGCGACATGCGGGATCGATTTGACTCCGACATACACCCGACGGCCCGGCTTCGAAACGCGTTCGATATTCCGGATCACCGGAGTGCCTTCAAAATACTTCAGCTCGATTTCGAACTCGGACTTGCCCGAGGAGTATTCGACCTTGGAGTAATCGCGGATATAGCCTTCGCTCTTCAGCACATCCAGCACGTTGCCGCGCAGTTTGGAGGCCGGCGTGGAGATGCGGTCTTTCGAACGGTGGATACCGTTACGAATACGCGTCAGCATATCGCCAAGAGGATCTGACATGGACATCTTGTTTTCCCCTTACCAGCTGGATTTGACGACGCCGGGAATCCGGCCAAGCGAGCCGAGTTCGCGAAGCGCGATACGCGACATCTTGAGCTTGCGATAGTAGGCACGCGGACGGCCCGAGACTTCGCAACGGTTGCGCACGCGCACCTTTGCGGAATTGCGCGGGAGTTCCGCGAGCTTCAGGGTCGCCTTGAAACGCTCTTCCATCGGCTTCGATCGATCCATCACGATCGCCTTGAGCGCGGCGCGCTTGGCGCCATACTGGCTCGCCATCTTGCGACGGCGGTTGTTCTTTTCGACTGCGCTGACTTTAGCCATGCGTGTTCTTCCTTTTTACGCTTGCCGTTACTGGCGGAACGGGAAGTTGAAGGCCTTGAGCAGAGCCCGGGCTTCGTCGTCCGATTTCGCCGTCGTACAAACGATGACGTCCATTCCCCAGATCTGGTCGACCTTGTCGTAGTTGATCTCGGGGAACACGATGTGCTCCTTCAGGCCCATGGCGAAGTTGCCACGGCCGTCGAAGCTCTTCGGGTTCAGGCCGCGGAAGTCGCGAACGCGCGGCAGCGCGATGTTGACGAGGCGGTCCATGAACTCGAACATGCGGTCGCCGCGAAGCGTCACCTTGGTGCCGATCGGCATGCCCTCACGCACTTTAAAGCCGGCAATCGAGTTGCGGGCGCGCGTGATGACGGCCTTCTGGCCGGTGATCAGCGACAGATCCTCGGCAGCCGAAGCCGGCTTCTTGGAGTCTGCGGTTGCTTCGCCGACACCCATGTTGACGACGATCTTCGTCACACGGGGAATTTCCATCTCGTTCTGATAGCCGAACTGCTCAAGCATCTGCTTGCGCACGGCGTCGCGGTACTGCGTCTTGAGCCGCGGTTCGTACTTTGCTTCAGCCATCGATCACTTCTCCGGAACGTTTGGAGACACGAACCTTGCGGTCGCCCTCCATGCGAAAACCGACGCGGGTCGGCTTGGAATCTTTCGGGTCAAGCAGAGCCAGGTTGGACAGGTCGATCGACGCCTCTTTCGAGATGATGCCGCCTTCCGAGTTCGCCGTCTGGCGCTGGTGACGCTTTACTACATTGATGCCGGACACAATCGCGCGATTGTCTTTCGGCAAGACTTGCAGGACGGAGCCCTTGCGGCCCTTGTCCTTGCCGGTGAGCACGACGACTTCGTCGCCCTTGCGGATCTTCTGCATCGTGTCTCTCCTTACAGAACTTCCGGCGCCAGCGAGATGATCTTCATATGGGCCTTGGCGCGCAGTTCGCGCGGCACGGGGCCGAAGATACGGGTGCCAACCGGGTCTTTCTTGTTGTCGACGATAACGGCCGCATTCTTGTCGAAGCGGATCACGCTGCCGTCGGGACGGCGAATATCGCTCGCGGTGCGCACGACGACGGCTTTCATGACGTCGCCCTTTTTGACGCGGCCGCGCGGAATTGCTTCCTTCACCGAGACGACGATCACGTCGCCCACGGAAGCATATTTACGCTTCGAACCGCCCAGCACCTTGATGCACTGAACACGACGCGCGCCGGAATTGTCGGCGACATCGAGGTTTGTTTGCATCTGAATCATGACTGGCTGCCTTTTAATATGTGTCCAGCTGGCTTCGTCGGAAGCCGCATGTATTGCGTTCTTGGTTAGGCTGCCGGCTGATCGGTCACGACCACCCAGCACTTGTCCTTCGAAATCGGCGCACTCTCCTGGATGAAGACGGTATCGCCGGTTTTGAACTGGTTGTTCTCGTCATGCGCCTTGTATTTCTTGGTGCGGCGCACGGTTTTTTTGAACAGCGGGTGCGTGAAGCGGCGTTCGACCCGGACCACGACGGTCTTGTCGTTCTTGTCGCTCACGACGGTGCCCTGAAGAATGCGTTTTGGCATCGTTACTTCCCTTTGGCCGCGCTCTCGGCGGCAATCGTCTTGATACGGGCAATGTCGCGGCGCACTTCACGTACGCGCGAGGTTTTCTCCAGCTGACCCGTCGCCTTCTGGAAGCGCAGGTTGAACTGTTCCTTTTTGAGCTTGGCCAGCTCGTCGGCGAGCTGGTCGGCGCTCATGGCCTTAACGTCAGAGGCTTTCATCGGCTTCACTCCTACTCGGCGATACGCTGGATAAAGCGCGTCCGAACGGAAAGCTTCGCTGCGCCGAGGCGCAGGGCCTCGCGTGCGATATCCTCGGGAACGCCGTCGATTTCGAACATCACGCGGCCGGGCTTGACCTTGGCCGCCCAGTAGTCGACCGAGCCCTTGCCCTTACCCATGCGCACTTCGGTCGGCTTGGAAGTGACCGGAGTGTCCGGGAAGATGCGGATCCACACGCGGCCGGCACGTTTCATGTGACGGGTGATCGCGCGGCGTGCCGCCTCGATCTCGCGGGCGTTGACGCGGTTCGGCTCAAGCGCCTTCAGGCCATATTCACCGAAGTTCAAGGCGGTGCCGCCCTTGGCGACGCCATGGATCTTGCCCTTGAACTGCTTGCGGTACTTTGTCCGTTTCGGTTGCAGCATTGTCTCTTACTCCAATTCCGTCCGCTTACGCGTTGTCGCGACGGCGGCCAGAACCCTGGCTATCGGTTTCCGTTGCCCGGCGCTCGGAGGCCATCGGATCGTGCTCGAGGATTTCACCCTTGAAGATCCAGACCTTGATGCCGCAGATACCGTAAGCCGTTTCGGCTTCGGCGGTTCCATAGTCCACATCCGCGCGCAGCGTGTGCAGCGGAACGCGGCCCTCGCGGTACCATTCGGTACGGGCGATTTCCGCGCCGCCAAGACGGCCGGCGCAGTTGATGCGGATGCCTTCGGCGCCGAGACGCATCGCCGACTGGACAGCGCGCTTCATGGCGCGGCGGAAGGCCACGCGGCGTTCCAGCTGCTGGGCGATCGACTGGGCGACCAGGTTCGCATCGATTTCCGGCTTGCGCACTTCAACGATGTTGAGATGCGTTTCCGCCGAGGTGAACTGCGACAGCTTGCGGCGCAGCTTTTCGATGTCCGCGCCCTTCTTGCCGATGATGATGCCCGGACGAGCCGAGTGGATCGTCACGCGGCACTTCTTGTGCGGACGCTCGATCACGATCTTCGATACGGCAGCCTGCTTGAGTTCCTTCATCAGGTACTCGCGGATCTTCAGATCCTCGTGCAGAAGCTGGCCATATTCGCCGGTGTTGGCGTACCAGCGCGAATCCCAGGTGCGGTTGATGCCGAGACGAAGGCCGACCGGATTAATCTTCTGACCCATTACGCGGCCTCCCCTGCTTCCTCTTGCTCACGCACAACGATGGTGAGGTGAGAGAACGGTTTCTCGATACGGCTTGCTCGGCCGCGACCACGTGCCATGAAACGCTTCATGACGATCGACTTGCCGACATAAGCTTCGGCGACGACCAGCGCGTCCACGTCGAGATCATGATTGTTCTCGGCATTGGCGATCGCCGATTCCAGCGTCTTCTTCACGGTCGAGGCGATACGCTTGCGCGAGAAGGTCAGGTCCGCGAGCGCGGTGTCGACCTTCTTGCCGCGGATCATGGCCGCAACCAGATTGAGCTTTTGCGGGCTGACGCGGATCGTGCGGGTAACCGCACGCGCTTCGTTGTCGGCCAGCCGGCGCGGTGCCTTGGGCTTGCCCATGGTTACTTCCTCTTTGCCTTCTTGTCCGCACCGTGACCGTAATAGGTCCGGGTCGGAGCGAATTCACCGAATTTGTGGCCGACCATGTCTTCATTGACGGCGACCGGAATATGCTTGGTGCCGTTGTAGACGCCGAAAGTCAGGCCGACGAACTGCGGCATGATCGTGGAGCGGCGGCTCCAGATCTTGATAACGTCGTGACGACCGCTCTCACGGGCCTTGTCGGCCTTCTTGAGAAGATAGCCGTCAACAAACGGGCCTTTCCAAACTGAACGAGCCATTGGCTTTTCCTCTCTCGATTACTTCTTGCGCTGGTGGCGCGAGCGCATGATGAACTTGTCGGTCGACTTGTTCGAACGTGTGCGCTTGCCCTTGGTCGGCTTGCCCCACGGCGTCACCGGGTGACGGCCGCCGGACGTGCGGCCTTCACCGCCGCCATGCGGGTGGTCGACCGGGTTCATCACGACGCCGCGAACATGCGGACGACGGCCAAGCCAGCGCGAACGGCCCGCCTTGCCGAGATTGATGTTGCCGTGATCCGGGTTGGAGACCGCACCGACGGTTGCAATGCACTTGCCGGAGACGAGGCGCTGCTCACCCGAATTCAGCCGCAGGATCGCCATGCCCTGGTCGCGGCCGACGAGCTGGGCGTAGGTCCCGGCCGAACGGGCGATCTGGCCACCCTTGCCCGGCTTCATCTCGACGTTATGCACGATCGTGCCGACCGGCATGCGGCCGAGTTCCATCGCATTACCCGGCTTGACGTCGGCATATTCCGCCGAAACCACGCGGTCGCCGGCCTGAAGGCGTTGCGGCGCGAGGATATAGGACAACTCGCCATCGTCATACTTCAGAAGCGCGATGAACGCAGTGCGGTTCGGATCGTATTCCAGACGCTCGACCGTCGCTTCGACATTCTTCTTGCCGCGCTTGAAGTCGATGACGCGGTAGGTCCGCTTGTGACCGCCGCCCTTGTTGCGCGACGTCATGCGGCCCGCATTGTTGCGTCCGCCCGATTTCGACAAGCCCTGGGTCAGCGCCTTGACCGGGCCGCCCTTGTGCAGGCCGGAACGGTCGACCGTAACCAGCTGGCGCTGGCCGGGAGACGTCGGTTTGAATGTTTTCAATGCCATAACAAATTCCTCTCGGCCGACCGGTTAGAGCCCGGTCGCGACGTCGATGGACTGACCATCGACGAGGGTCACGACCGCCTTTTTAACATCGCTCTGCTTGCCCTTGATGCCGCGGAAACGCTTCACCTTGCCCTTGCGGAGCAGAGTGTTGACCGCCTTCACCTTGACACCGAACAGCGCTTCGACAGCAGCCTTGATTTCCGGCTTGGAAGCGTCGCGGGCGACGTTGAAGATGACCTGGTTGTGTTCCGACACGAAGGTCGATTTCTCTGTGATCACCGGCGAGACGATCACGTCGTAGTGGCGAATGTCCGTCATTTGAACCGCTCCTCGAGTGCTTCGACCGCAGCCTTGGACAGCACCAGTTTGTTGCGGCGCATGATGTCGTAGACATTGATGCCCTGTACCGGCAGCACGTCGATCTGCGGGATGTTCGACAATGCGTTCTTGAAATTGGCGTCGATTTCGGCGCCGCCGATTACGAGTGCATTGTCGAGGCCGAGACCGCTCAGCTGACCGAGCAGTGTCTTGGTTTTGGCATCGGCCGACTTCAGGTCATCGACGATGATCAGGTCGGACGACTTCGCCTTGGCCGACAGAGCGTGACGCAGGCCGAGAGCGCGGACCTTCTTGGGAAGGTTCGTCTCGTGGCTGCGCGCCACCGGACCGTGCGCCTTGCCGCCGCCGCGAAACTGCGGTGCGCGAGCCGACGAATGGCGAGCGCGTCCGGTGCCCTTCTGGCGGAACATCTTGGCGCCCGTGCGGGAGATCTCCGAACGGCCCTTGGACTGGTGCGTGCCCTGCTGCTTCTTGGCAAGCTGCCAGAGCACGACGCGCTGCATCAGGTCCGCACGCGGATCGAGGCCGAACACCTCTTCGGAAACCTTGAGCGAACCGGCCGACTTGCCGGCAAGCGTGGTTACTTTGATATCCATCATTCTGCCCCTTCAGCGCTCTCGGAAGCCGCAGCGGCTTCAGCGTTTGCACGCAGTGCGGCCGGCTTCGGCGCGTCCTTCGGCAGGCTGGCTTTGACGGCGTCGCGAACCAGGATCCAGGCGCCCTTGGAGCCCGGAATGGCGCCCTTGACGAGGATCAGGCCGCGATCGACATCCGTGGATACGATCTCGAGATTCTGCGTCGTCACGCGGGTCGCACCCATCTGACCGGCCATCTTCTTGCCCTTGAACACCTTGCCCGGGTCCTGGCACATGCCGGTGGAACCGTGCGAACGGTGCGAAAGCGAGTTGCCGTGGGTTGCACGACCGCCGCCGAAATTGTGCCGCTTCATGACACCCTGGAAGCCCTTGCCCTGCGTGGTTCCGGTGACGTCGACCTTCTGGCCCGGCACGAAATGTTCCGCGGTCAGTTCCGCACCGACGTCGATCATGTTGTCCGGCGAAACGCGGAACTCGGCCAGCTTGCGCTTCGGCTCGACCGATGCCTTGGCGAAATGGCCACGCATCGCCTTGGAGGTGTTCTTCACCTTCGCAAAGCCCGTTCCGAGCTGCACCGCAGTGTAGCCGTTCTTTTCTTCGGTACGCTGGGCGACGACCTGGCAGTTCTCCATCCGGAGAACCGTGACCGGCTGTTGCTCGCCGGCGTCGTTATAGACGCGGGTCATTCCCAGCTTCTGTGCAATTACACCTGAACGCATTGGTTCATCCTTCCCCAATCCGGTCCACTCAGAGCTTGATCTCGACGTCAACGCCGGCCGCCAGATCGAGCTTCATCAGCGCGTCGACGGTCTGCGGAGTCGGATCAACGATGTCCAAAAGGCGCTTGTGCGTGCGCATTTCGAACTGCTCGCGGCTTTTCTTGTCGATGTGCGGCGACCGGTTCACGGTGAATTTCTCGATCCGTGTCGGCAGCGGCACAGGCCCGCGCACGCTCGCGCCGGTCCGCTTTGCCGTCGACACGATTTCACGCGTCGAAGCATCGAGGACCCGGTGGTCGAACGCCTTCAGGCGAATGCGGATGTTCTGGCCGTTCATACGACTTTTTCCTTATTCAAGAAGCAGAGCGCGGCAGCTGATGCCGCGCTCCGCCGAACTCTTAATTTCGCCTATTCGATGATCTTGGCGACGATGCCTGCGCCGACGGTGCGGCCGCCTTCGCGGATGGCGAAGCGCAGGCGCTCTTCCATCGCGATCGGCACGATCAGCTCGACATTCATCTCGGCATTGTCGCCCGGCATCACCATCTCGGTGCCTTCCGGAAGCGTAACCTCGCCCGTCACGTCCGTCGTGCGGAAGTAGAACTGCGGACGGTACTTGTTGAAGAACGGCGTATGACGACCGCCTTCTTCCTTCGTCAGGATGTAGGCCTCGGCGAGGAACTTGGTGTGCGGCGTCACCGAACCCGGCTTGCACAGCACCTGGCCGCGCTCGACGCCTTCGCGGTCGACACCGCGCAGCAGCGCGC